>Ga0102940_1000014_pt1 | contig 108221 bp, 109 predicted proteins | sample SalPonR2_C_D1_MG_FD_78215 | JGI IMG/M metagenome (GOLD analysis project Ga0102940, IMG submission 78215) | Salt pond soil microbial communities from South San Francisco under conditions of wetland restoration - Salt Pond MetaG R2_C_D1_MG | ecosystem: Environmental > Aquatic > Marine >... | reverse complement strand
AGGTGTTCCTCTCAGCCATCTCTCTGGCATCTCTCGTCATTTATTGGTTATGTATCGTGACCCTAGACCGCTGACCGACCCTTCGAAGCCTCGGAAGGGCAGTGTTGATGGCAGGTGCCCCCGGTCCGGAAAATCAGAAGATCGCCTCGGCGCCTGCTGACAGCGTGACAAGGATCGTGGCGGTCACGAGCACCGAGGCGCCCCCCAGGATCAGGCCAATGGTTGCGACCAGCCCGTCTTGTTCGACCAGGCCGACACCGAAGACAAAGAGCGAGATCGCCGGGAACCAGCCGCTGAACGGCACGGGCAGGAACAGCGCAACGGCGATCACGAGCAGCAGCAGGCCAAGCACCCGTTCGTTTCGGCGGGCGAAAAGCGGCAAGTAGCGCGGGGTCAGGACGCGTTCGAGCCTGCGCGTCACCGGCCGCAGCCGCAGAACCGTGCGGCGCAGCTTGACCGGGTCGAGCCTCAGGCGCGCCAGCCGCCCCGTAAGCTTCACATGCGGATATCCGAGCACCATCTGCCCCGTCGTCACCAGCAGCGGCAAAGCGGTGATCAAAGACGACCCCGGTGGCAGCGGCAGCAGCGTGAGCAGCGAAAACACGACGATGGCCCACCCGAAGGACGTCTCGCCAAGCGCCGTCAGCAGGTTGCCAAGGGTCAGAGTACCGGCCTTGTGCTGGCTTCGGGACGTGCGCAGGATCGGCATCGATAGAGATGTCCGTCGTCGTATTCCGTCATCGCGCTGCATCAGAGTCCTTTCGCACGGCTGTCATGGATATCGGCCTGCCGACATCCCTTTGCAATCGCGGACCGTGCCCTGGCAAGGAAAAACCGGAAGAATTCCAGTGCGACGCCCTGCCCTGCCAGCCGCAGGCGGCGCAGGGACATGGCCGTCCGGCCATATCAGGGAACAATCACAGCGGGGCCTTGGCAGCGATGGCCGGGGGGAGTGTCGAACGTGGTTGGATTTCCCAGCCGGCGCGCTCAGCCCGGGACGGGCAGAAGCGTGAACCGTATGGCGCTGGAAGGCCAAGTCGCCGCCCCGCCACGCCGGACCCACGGGCGTGCCATTGGATTGATATGGCGAATGTTTTCTTGGGTCATAGGCATGGGGTGGTTTTGACTCTCAGCCCGCCATGCCGCCGAAATCGACCCGGATTCGTAATCGTCCGCCGTCATCAGTCCCATGCCGCATTCCTGCGCGATATGGCAATGCGCCTCGATCCCGCCGGGCAGCACCAGCTTGACGGTGGCTTCGATCACGTCATCGCCTCCCATATCATGGCCCAAACTGGCGATCTTGCCGTCGCGAATGCGTGAGGCAGGATGCACCGGTCCGCATGGGCGGAGCGTTCGAACGCCTTGCCGACCGCCCAGGGGCGCCCGGCCTTCTTGGCGATCCCCTGAAGGTCGCGCCGCGTCATGTCGCGCGCGAGGCCATCCGCGAAAACAAGATCCAACGCCCTGTCCACGGGGATGTTGCGACCTCCGCTCTTCAGCGCAACCAGCATCTTGGCTTCCGGATGCACCTGCGTGGACCGCGGCGGATGGGGAAATTCGCCGGAGGAAACGGGGTTATCGGAGTTTTTCCGAAAGAAAAACGGGATTTCCCGGTCGGGATAGTGACCCATTTCAATCGCATGCGCGGCATAGGTGCGGCCAATGCAGTAGACACGGCGCACCGGAAAACGGCTTTCTTCTCCCGCGATCGGGAGTGCAGCGATGGGCGCGGTGTTGATGGCGTAGTCGGTCATGGGTGTCTCCGGGGTGCGACCGCCGCGTCAATCCTTACCCCGGATCAACGGTGATGCCATTCCGTGCAGCGGCTTCTCGGCGCCGCATCATGTCGCCGCCGGGACACGTCCGGAGCCGCGTGCTGCTGGCGTGGGTTGCGCGGAGGCTGGCAAGCTGGCACGTCACGGGTATCACTGTTGGAGCGCCGCAATGTCCAAGACCGTTTACCTGATCAATGGACCCAATCTGAACCTGCTTGGAAAGCGCGAGCCCGCGATCTATGGCGCGGACACTCTAGACGACGTGACGTCCCGGTGTGACGGGTTGGCGCGCTCTGCGAGTCTGACCCTGACTGCGATGCAATCGAACCACGAAGGCCAGATCATCGACTGGATTCACGAGGCGCGGGACAAGGCCCAGGCAATCCTGATCAACCCCGGTGCGTTCACCCATACATCGGTGGCAATCTTCGATGCACTGCAGGCCTTTGAAGGGCTGGTGTTCGAAATCCACATCACGAATGTGCACAAGCGCGAGCCGTTTCGTCACCACTCCTACGTCTCGGCCCGCGCCGAGGGCGTGCTCGCGGGGTTTGGCGTCGAAGGGTACGAGCTGGCGCTGCGGCGTGTGATCACCCTGCTGGCCTAGGACCTGGACCCGAGGCTCTCAGAAAGGCCCGTCCTCGAGCGCACCATCGGCCGACATCTGGGCGTAAAGCAGACCTTCCCGCAACCCCCGGTCCGCCACGGACAACCGGTCCGTGGGCCAGCACCGTAATAGCGCTTGCAGGATCGCGGCCCCCGACATGATCAGCGCCTGCCGGTCCAACCCGATTCGGGGGTCGGCGCGTCGCCCCTCGGGACCAAGATGCAGGTATCCCGCGATCACCTTCTCGATCTGGTCCGAGGTCATGCGCAGACCGTCCACCTTGTTGCGGTCATATCGCTTGAGCCCGAGATGGCTGGCCGCGACCGTCGTCACCGTGCCGCTGGTGCCGACGATCTGGAATCCCTCGCGCGTCTGTTCATCCTTATAGGGCGCAAACTCGGCCAGGTTTTCCTCGAAGAACCAGCTCATCAGCGCGTAACGTGCGCTGTCGCTTTCGACATCGGAAAACTGGTCCCGCAAGGTGGCCACACCCAACGGCACGCTGATCCAGTCGACGACCCGCGCAGCCGGGAACGGGCTGTCCTTGGGGTGGAACCCGGCGTGCAACCGCATAATCGCGCGCGGGCGTTCGAATGACGGGACCGCTGTCAGGTCGATCCAGACAAGCTCTGTCGAGCCACCACCGATATCGACCACCAGAAGCTGATCGGTCTTGGTGCTGACCAAAGGCGCACAGGAGATCACGGCCAGCCGCGCCTCTTCCTCTGGCTGGATGATCTCGAGGGTCAGGCCGGTTTCGCGTTTGACCTGACGGATGAAGTCGCGGGAATTATGCGCGCGGCGGCAGGCCTCGGTCGCGACAAGGCGCATCCGCGTCACCTCGTGACGGCGGATTTTTTGCTGGCACACGCGCAGCGCTGAGATCGTGCGGTTCATCGACGACCGGCTGAGCCGACCGTATTTTTCAAGCCCGGCTCCAAGCTGCACGGATTTGGAAAAGCTGTCGACGACGTGGAACTGGTTGCCTTTGGGTTGGGCAATCAGCATACGACAACTATTTGTGCCCAAATCCAGCGCGGCATAAAGCTCGGACGGATCGGGCCGGGACGGCGCGGGGCTTTCTACCGGTTTCGGGAATGCGCCCGCACCCTTGGGACGCTTTGGCGCCATGACTTTGCGCCTTCCGAATATCTGAGTTGCCCCGACCTTATGCCTGCTTTCGGACTATCGCAAGTTTCGTGATGCATCTGTCGCACAGTTATGACGCGATCTTCTGGAAAGACGACAAATCATGCACTCCTTGGTGTATCGCAATCGCATGCGCTTGGGCCTGTGAAGGCAGAGCGTCGCAGACAGCAGCGGACACGTCGAAAATCATCCTTATCTTGCAACCGCGCTCGATTACCAAGGCGCAGAACACACGAGGGAATCACGACATGGCGGAAGTCACTATTGTCTATTGGCGCGATATCCCGGCACAGGTGATCGTCGGCAAGGGCCGCCGGGGCGCCAAGGCACAATTGCCCGAGCGGTTCGAGCAGGCCATAGACCGCGCCGCGATGAAGATCGGCGCGTCCGATACCGACAGCTACCTGGCACAATGGCGCAAGGCCGATCCTTACCCGGTCGACGGTGACGCCACCGAGATCTGCACCGCGGAGGCTGCGCGCCTTGACGCGGACTACGACCAGCAGCGCCTGAAAACGCTGATCGAAAACGAAGGTTGGGCATAACCCCGCATGACCTTGAGGGAGGCTATCATGGCATTGTTGAATTTCCGCAAGCGCGACACCGTCGAGACCGCCGTCCCCCCCGAGATGGCGGCGTTCCTGCAGGGCTATTCCATCGAGGTGATGCCCCGCACCGCCGAAAAGGTCGAGGATTTCCGCGCCCTGCTGGCCCCAGGCACCCGGGTCTACATCGCCCATATCGACGGCACCCCGATCGAGGACATGACCGCCACCGCCAGGCGCCTGGCTGATGACGGCTTTCGGGTGATGCCGCATTTCCCCGCCCGGATCATCAAGGATCGGGCAATGCTCGCGGACTGGATCGCGCGCTACCAGGGTGAAGCCGGCGTCGATCAGGCGCTGCTTCTCGCGGGGGGCGTGGCGGCCCCGCATGGCGCCTTCGACAGCTCGATGCAGCTGATGGACACCGGACTTTTCGACAAGGCGGGCTTCAAGCGCTTGCATGTCGCCGGCCACCCCGAGGGCAACAAGGATATTGACCCCGATGGCGGCATGAAGGCTGTCGAAGACGCGCTGCGCTGGAAGCAAGCATTTTCAGAGCGCACCGACGCGCACATGGCGCTGGCCACGCAATTCGCCTTTGATGCCGACCCGATCATCAAATGGGTCGAGGACCTCTCGGCGGCCGGCATCACCCTGCCGGTGCATATCGGCATAGCCGGACCTGCAAAATTGCAAACCCTGATCAAGTTCGCCATCGCCTGCGGTGTCGGCCCGTCACTCAAGGTGCTGCAGAAACGCGCGATGGACGTGACCAAGCTGCTCTTGCCCTACGAGCCGACCGAGGTGCTGAGCAAGCTGGCGGCGCACAAGGCCGCACATCCCGATTTCAACATCGAACAGGTGCATTTCTTCCCGCTGGGCGGGATCACGTCCACTGCCACCTGGGCGATCGAGAACGGTGGGACCGGCACCGCGCCCGCCGCCGCTGTCGCAAGCTGATCGACCGGATATGCCAGCCCTGCTTTTCGATCTCGACGGCACCATGTTGAACTCGGATCCGATCCACGAGGCGGTTTTTACCGAATTGTGGACGGCCCGCGGCCTGCCGGTGCCCGAGGGCTTCTACATGGAGCAGGTGCATGGCCGCCTGAATGTCGATGTCTTCGCCGACTACCTGCCGGACGACCCCGATCCGCAGGCTTTGAGCAAATGGAAAGAGGCGCAGTTCCGCGACCGCCTGCCGGCGCCTTACCCTGAAACACCGGGCCTGACCGCGTTTCTGGATCACGCACAGGCGCAGGGCTGGAAAATGGCCGTTGTCACCAATGCCATGCGGCTCAATGCCGAAGCCATGCTGGGCGCCATCGGGTTGCGCGACCGGTTCGAGGTGATCGTGATCGGCGAGGAATGCGCCCACGGCAAGCCACACCCCTTGCCCTACCTGACGGCGATGGAGGCTTTGCGAGAAACCGCGGCAACCTGTATCGCCTTCGAGGACAGCCCCTCGGGCATGCGTGCCGCCGCCGCCTCGGGCGCCTATAGCATCGGTATCCGCTCGGCACTCGACGACGCCACGCTGCGCGCCGCCGGGGCCCATATGACCATCCGCGATTTCACAGACCCCGCGCTGCCAGCCATCCTGGCCCGCATTGAAGGAGTAGCCGCATGACCCGTACCATCGTCGAGTCCAGGACCAGAACCGCCATCATCGGATTCGACCAGCCGTTCTGCGTCATCGGCGAACGGATCAACCCGACGGGCCGCAAGATCCTGAACGAGGAACTGGAACGCGGAGATTTCAGCCGGGTCGAGGCGGATGCAATTGCCCAGGTGGCCGCCGGGGCCAGTGTGCTCGACATCAATTCGGGCGCGGTGTTTTCCAACAAGATGGCCGAAGACCCGCGCTATGCCGACAACAACTTCGTCGAACCAACCTTGATGCGAGAACTGGTCGAACGGGTGCAGGCCGTCACCGATTGCCCGCTCTGCATCGACAGCTCGGTTCCCGGAGCGCTGGAAAACGGCCTTGCCGCCGCGCATGGCCGCCCGCTGCTGAACTCCGTCACCGGCGAGGAAGAGCGGCTGGACCTGGTGCTTCCTCTGGTCAAGAAATACAACGTGCCTGTCGTGGCGATCTCGAATGACGACACCGGGATCTCCGAAGACCCGGATGTGCGCTTTGCCGTTGCGAAAAAGATCGTCGAACGCGCCGCCGATTTCGGCATCCCGGCGCATGACATCGTGGTCGATCCGCTGGTCATGCCGATCGGCGCCATGGGCACGGCCGGTTTGCAGGTCTTTACCCTCGTCCGCCGCCTGCGTGACGAACTTGGCGTGAACACGACCTGCGGCGCCTCCAACATCAGCTTTGGCCTGCCCAATCGGCACGGGATCAACAACGCTTTCCTTCCGATGGCGATGGGCGCAGGCATGACATCGGCGATCATGAACCCAGTCGCGCTCGCAACCGGACCGACCAGAATTGCCGAAAAACGTGCCGAGGTCGCCGCGGCCGGGATCGTTCTGCCCGACGACATGGATGACGAGAGCTTTTGCCAGTTGTTCGGCCTAGGATCGACCAAACCGCGCCCCGGCAAGGAAATGGAAGCCATTCGCGCCGCCAATTTCCTGACCAATAACGACGACGGCGGTGCAGCCTGGATCGCGTTCAACAAACAGCCACCGAAAGCCGGTCACGAGGGCCGCGGCCGCGCGGGCCGTACCGGCGGCCGCCGCCGCCGTGCCTGATCTTCTTCTCTTTGCAAATATGCCGGGGGGTTTGGGGGGCTGGCCCCCCAACCGGTCGGACCGCGCAAGCGGTCCGACCCAATCTCAGATCGCGACGCCGCGGCGTCCTGCCAGATCGGTGAAATACTGCCACGCGACCCGGCCGGATCGCGCCCCCCGCGTGGCCTGCCATTCGATGGCCTCGGCCCGCATCGTTGTCTCGTCGATTTCGACCTCATAGGCATCGCAATAGCCTCGGATCATGGCGAGATAGTCGTCCTGGTTGCACGGGTGAAAGCCCAGCCACAGGCCGAACCGGTCGGACAGGGACACCTTCTCCTCGACCGCCTCGGAGGGATTGATCGAGGAAGAACGTTCGTTCTCGATCATGTCGCGCGGCATCAGGTGACGTCGATTCGAGGTGGCGTAGAAAACCACGTTTTCGGGCCGGCCTTCGACGCCGCCATCCAGCACCGCCTTCAGTGATTTGTAGTGCTCATCGTCATGGCTGAAGCTGAGATCGTCGCAAAAAAGCAGGAACCGGTGCGGCGCGTCCCGCAAAAGGGTCAAGAGCCGTGACACGCTGGGCAAGTCTTCGCGCTGCAACTCGACCAGCTTGATCGGCGTGCCTTCCGCCAGGACCGCCGCGTGAACCGCCTTTACCAGGCTTGACTTGCCCATTCCCCGCGCGCCCCACAAAAGCGCGTTGTTGGCGGGCAATCCACGGGCGAACTGGCGGGTGTTCGCCAGCAGCGTGTCGCGGCTGCGGTCCACGCCGATCAGCAGGTCCACGGCCACGCGGCTGACATCGGGCACCGGCTGAAGCCGATCCGGATCGACATGCCAGACGAACGCATCCGCCATGTCGAAATCTGGTGCAGGTTGCGGCGCCGGAGCAAGCCGCTCCAACGCGGCGGCGATTCGATCCATCGGGTCACTCATCGGTCGCGGTCCTCGTCCTCGTCCTCGTCCTCGTCAAATTCGCGCATCAGAGGATCGTCTTCGGGGTCATCATTTTCCTCGAACCAGAGGCCTTGCGCCCGCAATTCGGCCTCGCGTTTGCGCTCCACCCGGCGCACAAGGAAGATCGACACCTCGTACAGACCATAGACCACGACAAACAGGATCACCTGCGTGATCACATCCGGCGGCGTGACCAGGGCGGCCAGCATCAGGATCGCGACGACCGCGTATTTGCGCACCGCGCCAAGACCATCCGCGCTCACCAAACCGGTCTTGCCCATCAGCGTCAGCAGGACGGGCAATTGGAAACACAGGCCGAACGCCAGGATGAACTTGATGGTCAGGTTAAGGTATTCCTGGGCCGACCCCTGGAACACGACCGATAGCCCTTGCGTGACCTCTTCATCGACAACCGCCTCACCTTCGGACCCGAATTGCTGGAAGCCGAGGAAGAAATCATATGCCAGCGGTGTGACGACATAAAAGGCAAAGGCCGCGCCGAGGGCGAACATGAAGGGCGACGCCACCAGAAACGGCAGGAAGGCGCCTTTTTCCGTCTTGTAAAGCCCCGGCGCCACGAAGCGCCACATCTGCAAGCCGATATAGGGGAACGCCAGGATAAATCCGCCCAGAAGCGATATCTTTATGGCAACGAAAAAGCCTTCTTGCGGGCTGATGAAAATCAGGTCGCAATCCTGCCCGCGCGCCGCCAGGACCTGGCACAGCGGATCGGTCAGGAAGTTGAACAGCGGTGTCGCAACCGTGAAACAGATGATCATCCCGACCAGAAATGCGGCGACCGAATGGATCAGCCGGTTTCGCAACTCGGCCAGATGCTCGATCAGCGGCGCCGAACTGTCCTCGATCTCGTCGGGCGTGGTGTTCATTTGCTGTCTTTCGTCTCGGATGGCGCGGGATCGGATTCGGGCTCGGCGTCGTCAGGCGCTTCGGCCGCCGTCTCCATCTCTTCCACCTTCGCGGCCGCGTCCGCGGCCTCGCGCGCCTTGCGCTCTGCGGCGGCCTTTGCGGCGGACAATTCGATTTTCTTCTTGGCTTCCTGGCGTTCCGCGGAAAGCTTTCCCGTGTGGCTTTCGGGATCAAGCTCTGTCATCGACTTTGCCGCGTCCGTCACCCCATCCATCGCAGACGAGACCGGGTTCGTCGCGGATTTGAATGTCTTGGACATCTCCGACACGCCGGAATCGTCAGCCGCGTCGTTCATCGCCTTGCTGAACTCCCGCGCCATGCCGCGCGCCTTGCCCATGAACTGCCCGAGACTGCGAAACAGCACCGGCAAATCCTTGGGCCCCACGACGATCAGCGCGACGACACCGATCACCAGAAGTTCCGTCCAGCCCAGATCGAGCATGTCGGGTTACACCTTGTCCTTGTGGGACTCGGTATCGGCGGCGGTGTCCGTTCCGGGTGTGACATCCTTGGCATCGTCGCCGGTATCGGCCTGCTCGATTTCCTCGGTTCCGTCTTTCACGCCTTTTTTGAAGGCCGTGATACCCTTGCCGACTTCGCCCATCAGCGACGAGATCTTGCCGCGACCGAACAGCACCAGCACCACAACGGCGATCAGCAGAAGGCCGGGAAGGCCGATATTGTTGAGCATGGCTCTCTCCTAACGTTGTATTGCCGCGTCGCGGCGCATCCTGACTGCGATGTTCTAATGGGTTTGACGCCTGTGGAAAAGCGCCAAACTCTCACGATCGCGATGAATCGCACTGGATTTTTGTCAAGAGCTTGTCAGTTGTCAGGTTTTTGTCAGTATCGCGACAGGTCAGGGGCGGGAATCACATGAAACGCAGTGACAGGCTTTATGCATTGATGCAGCGGCTCAAGGATGGTCGCCTGCACACAGCCGAGGCGATGGCCCAGGATCTTGGCGTGTCCGTGCGTACCATCTACCGCGACATGGACACGCTTGCCGCGTCCGGCGTGCCGGTCGAGGGCGCGCGCGGCGCCGGGTATACGGCCCAGGCGATGGTCACGCTGCCGCCGCTGAACCTGACCCAGACCGAACTCGAGGCTTTGCATGTGGCGCTTGCCGCTGTCGGCGCGGCCGAGGACGAGACCCTGTCGGCGGCCGCCCGTGCGCTGGCCGACAAGATTGACGCCGTGCTGCCCGAAGACACCGGAGCCCCCGCGGCACGGTTCGGGTTTGCCACCTACCCCTTTGACAAGGCTGCACAAGGGTTTCGCCATATGCCGGCCTTTCGCAAGGCGATCCGGGCGGGTCAGAAGCTTCGCCTGCGGATAGAGGGACAGGACAAGGGGCACACGGTCCGGCCATTGCAACTGGATTACTGGGGCCGCATCTGGACCTGCGTGGTCTGGGATGAAACCGATGACGCCTTCGCGACCTTCCGCATGGATCGCGTAACCGAGCTGACGCCGCTTCCGGGCTTGTTCGTCGAGGAGGCCGGTAAACGGCTCAAGGATTTTCAGGCGCTGCGGTCGTGACCGGGTTGACCGGGTCGAAATCCTGTCACGGATGGTATCGATGACCTGATGGGCTGTCGGCCCCCGGCGTTCGACCTCGGTCTCGGTACATGACACCCGAAGACGCACAAAAAAGGGGGCCGCAAGGCCCCCTTTTGACGTTTCACGCGTCACGCCCTGACGTTCCACACCGCGCGGCATGACCATGCCAGCAACCCGGCGCGCGTCAGAGGCGGTGCATCAGCTACACCCACTCGTGCCACCGCAGGTGTTGCACTTCATGCAGGTGCCGTTGCGGACCAGTGTGTAGTTGCCGCAATCGCTGCAGGCCTCGCCCTCGTAGCCCTGCATCTTGGCGCGGGTCACGGCGGTCATGGCCGTGGTCGAGGTGCTGGTGGTCTGCGTCGCCACCGCCACGCCGCCGGTTTCCGGCACAAGCCTGTTGAGCGGTGCGATGGTAGTATCGCCCTCGAACGCCACGGCGCCGGACTGGCCGCCCTGCAAAACAACCAGCTCTTGCGGCAGGCGTTTGCGCAGATAGCCCGTCGAGCTGATCTGCTTGAGCACCTCGAGCGAGCGGGAGGCCGCGGTATCCGACAGCTCTTGGACATTCGACACGCCCTCTTCCTCGCCCCGGCCAAGGTCGTCGAAAGACGCCCCCTCGGGCTTCACATGGGCCAGGTCTGTACGGTCGAGATAAGACACTGCCAGTTCGCGGAAGATGTAGTCGAGGATCGATGTCGCGTTCTTGATGCTGTCGTTGCCTTGCACCATGCCTGCCGGTTCGAACTTGGTGAAGGTGAAGGCATCGACAAACTCCTCGAGCGGCACGCCGTATTGCAGGCCGACCGACACCGCGATTGCGAAGTTGTTCATCATCGCCCGGAACCCGGCACCTTCCTTGTGCATGTCGATGAAGATCTCGCCCAGGTTGCCGTCCGCGTATTCGCCGGTGCGCAGGTAAACCTTGTGCCCGCCGACAACCGCCTTCTGCGTGTAGCCCTTGCGGCGCTCGGGCATTTTCTCACGATGCGATTTCTGGATTTCCTTGATGACCACCTTCTCGACGATCTTTTCGGCCAGGACCTGTGCCTTTTCGTGTGTTGATCCGGTCTCCAGCGTCTCGGCGGCGTCCTCATCGTCTTCGACCAATGCCGCCGCCAATGGCTGCGACAGCTTGGAGCCGTCGCGGTAAAGCGCGTTCGCCTTGGTGCCAAGCGACCAGCTTAGCTCATACGCCTTCTGGCAATCCTCGATCGTGGCATCGTTGGGCATGTTGATCGTCTTGGAGATCGCACCGGAAATGAAGGACTGCGCCGCTGCCATCATGGTGATGTGGCTGTTGACCGACAGGTAGCGCGTGCCCTTCTTGCCGCAGGGGTTGGCGCAATCGAACACCGGGTAATGTTCGACCTTCAGATGCGGTGCGCCTTCCAGCGTCATCGTCCCGCAGGCATGATCGTTTGCCGCGTCGATTTCTGCCTTGCTGAAGCCAAGGTGTCGCAGCAGGTCGAAGGTGGGATCATTCAGCTTGTCCTGCGGAATACCCAGCACCTCGCGGCAGAATTCCTCGCCCAGCGTCCACTGGTTGAACACGAAGCGGATGTCGAACGCCGCGTCCATCGCCTTTTCGATCTTGTCGAGTTGCGCAGGTCCGAAACCATGCCCCGCGAGCGTGGTGTGGTTGATCGCCGGCGCGTTGCCGATGGTCCCGTGCCCTTCGGCATAGGCAACGATTTCCTCGATCTGGGCGGTGGTGTAGCCCAGCTTTTCCAGCGCGGCCGGGACCGATTGGTTGATGATCTTGAAATAGCCGCCCCCGGCCAGTTTCTTGAATTTCACCAATGCGAAGTCCGGCTCGATCCCGGTGGTGTCGCAGTCCATCACCAGGCCGATCGTGCCGGTGGGCGCGATCACGGTCGCCTGCGCGTTGCGGTAGCCGTGCTTTTCGCCAAGGCGCAGTGCCTCGTCCCAGCTCGACATCGCAAGCTCGACCAACAGTCCGTCCGGGCAATTGGCGTGATCCAGCGCAACCGGCTTGACCGACAGGTCTTCATATCCGGTGGTCGCGCCATAGGCCGCGTTGCGATGGTTGCGGATGACCCGCAGCATGTGGTCGCGGTTGGTCTCGTAGCCAGTGAAGGCACCAAGCTCTCCGGCGATTTCGGCCGATGTGGCATAGGACACGCCGGTCATGATCGCGGTCAGCGCACCGCAAAGCGCGCGGCCTTCGTCGCTGTCATAGGAATATCCGAGGTTCATCAGCAGGCCGCCGATATTGGCATAGCCCAGACCTAGCGTGCGGAAGTCATAGGACCGCTGCGCGATTTCCTTGGACGGGAACTGCGCCATCATCACCGAGATTTCCAGCGTCAGCGTCCAGAGCCGCGTGGCATGCATGTAGTCTTCGGACTGGAACTCGCCGTCCTTCAGGAAGGTCAGCAGGTTCATCGACGCAAGATTGCACGCCGTGTCGTCAAGGAACATGTATTCCGAGCACGGGTTCGAGCCGCGGATCTCGCCATCTTCAGGGCAGGTGTGCCATTCATTGACGGTGGTGTGGAACTGGATGCCGGGATCGGCACAGGCCCATGCGGCGTGGCCCACGTCTTCCCACAGGTCGCGCGCCTTGATCGTCTTGGCGACGCTGCCATCGGTGCGGCGGATCAGCTCCCAATCGGCGTCATCCTTGACCGCCTGAAGGAACGCGTTGGTCACACGGATCGAGTTGTTCGAGTTCTGGCCCGATACGCTTGCATAGGCCTCGGAGTCCCAATCGGTGTCATAGGTCGGAAACTCGATCGACGCGTATCCCTGCCGCGCGTAATCCAGCACGCGCTTGATGTAGGTCTCGGGAATCAACGCGTTCTTCGCCGTGCGAATTGCGTCTTTCAAGCCATTGTTTTTCTTGGGGTCATAAGCGTCGTCCTGCAAGCCGTCCCAATGCCCGATGGCAGTGAAGATCGCGTTGAGCATCTTTTCGTGCATCTTCGATCCGGCGACGATGGACGCGACTTTCTGCTCTTCCTTGACCTTCCAGTTGATGAATTCCTCGATATCGGGGTGGTCGGCGTCGCAGATCACCATCTTGGCGGCGCGGCGCGTGGTTCCGCCCGACTTGATCGCGCCTGCCGCGCGGTCACCGATCTTGAGGAACCCCATCAGGCCAGACGACTTGCCGCCACCCGACAGCGGCTCGTTGGCCGCGCGGAGCGAGCTGAAGTTGGTACCGGTGCCCGACCCGTACTTGAACAGGCGTGCCTCGCGGACCCAGAGGTCCATGATGCCGCCATCGCCGACCAGATCATCCGCCACGGACTGGATGAAGCACGCATGCGGTTGCGGGTGTTCATAGGCCGACGTGGACTTCGTCAACGTGCCGGTCTTGTAGTCGACGTAAAAGTGCCCCTGGCTCGGACCGTCGATGCCATAGGCCCAGTGCAGACCGGTGTTGAACCACTGGGGGCTGTTTGGTGCGGCCTTCTGCGTCGCCAGCATGTAGCGCATTTCATCGAAATAGGCTTGGGCGTCTTCTTCAGTGGTGAAGTAGCCGCCTTTCCAGCCCCAATATGTCCACGCCCCTGCCAGGCGGTCAAATACCTGCTTGGACGAGACTTCCCCGGTGCGCTCAGTGTCGTCGGTCGCCGGAACGGACCGCCAGAGGAACGACGGGACGTTACGCTCCTTGACCTTTTTGACCGAAACCGGGACGCCTGCCTTGCGGAAATACTTCTGTGCCAGCACGTCACTCGCGACCTGGCTCCAGCTGCTCGGGACTTCGACGTTCTCCAGTGCGAAAACCGTGGTCCCGTCGGGGTTCCGGATCTCGGACTTTGTTTTTACGAATTCGATCTCCGCGTATGCATCCTGCCCCGCCTTGGTAAATTTTCTCTCGATTTTCATCGCACCGGTCTCTTTTCTTGATGTATATGTCATGGCCACGTCAAAAGCCGCGTCGAGGACAAGTCTGCCGGCTTTGCGTGCACCCCTGCACGCAAAAGCGCCTCAAAGCCGATAGCCGGTAAGTCTGCCCATCGCCCCGCACTGGCACTACATGTAGTGGTGATCACGGCGACTTGCACAAACTGACGGAAAACCAGCCGTGTCGTCAACACGTTTTTTGGCAATTTTGCCATAGATTTTGGGTTGACCATGACTGGCGGCACTAAACGTTGTGATTCAACTGTGAACGATGCCTGTATATGTCTGTGGATAAATAACGGCGCGATTATGCGCGCCTTTGCAGACAGTTATCCACAGGCATTGAGACGTTACCGGAACACGCGAAACGCCGCGTCACGGCTGCTGTCACCACGGCTGCCGACTCGGGTGGCCGCTTTGCCCTGTGACATGAAATACACGGGCAACAGCCAAAGGAATTTCAGCCCGGTGCGATGCCCGAGATGGCTTACATGCCGAATGTCATATCGTCTGGATGATGGTCGGGACGGCAAGATTCGAACTTGCGACCTACGGTACCCAAAACCGTCGCGCTACCAGGCTGCGCTACGCCCCGACTGAGGCGTCGTTTAGCGACCGCGATCAGGATTGAAAAGCGCTTTTTTCTTGTTGCCTGATACCGGGCTCAGGACGCGCAGGGCCACCCGGCGATCTCGTCGGGAATCGCCGGGTGCCGCATCTCGGTTTCCGGACCGATTCCGAGCCGATCCGCCATGCCGCCATTCAATTCAAGGACGAACTGGATGTTCGCGCCGCCGGGAATCCCCGTGAGGTCCCCCGGCACTGCGTTCTCATGGACTTTCCGGACAACCCCGGTTGCGTCAGCAAAGATCATGTCCAGCGGGATCAGCGTGTTCTTCATCCAGAACGACACCGATTGCGCCCGGTCATAGACAAACAGCATCCCTGACATCGTCGGCAGGTCTTCGACGAACATCAGACCCTTGCTGCGGCTCTCGGCTGTATCCGCAACGGAAACGGCAATCTGTGCATTGCCCCAGTCCCCCCGAAGGTGAAGTATTTCCTCGTGGCACGCATCAAGGGCCAATGCCGATGATGCGTGCACGACAAAAAGGGCAGCTAAACCAAACCACTTTCCCACGCGAGCACCTCTACAGCCATGCGCCCGCGACTGCTCTGGATCGAGCGGAGCGCGAGCGCCTCGCCGGGAAACAAATCCGAAAGACCGGAGCGGCGCAAGACCTCGATGTGAATGAACACATCCTCTGATTTGCCAAACACGTTGGCGAAACCAAAGCCCTTTGCCTTGTCGAACCATTTGACGCGGGCCGGCTCCAGGGCGGCTTCCGCGATCTCTTCTGGCGAGACGCCGCTGAAATCTTCCAGCGGTGCAACGTCCGGCAGGTCCGGAGGCGTGATTTCAAGCACTTCGACAGCTTGCAGCCCCCGGGCGGTGGTCTGGACAACCACATCAATCCGCGCCCCGTCGGCAACGGAGCCCTGACCATAGTTACGAAGTACGTTCGCGTGAAGCAGAATGTCCGGCCCACCCTCATCCGAAACCAAAAAACCGAACCCTTTGGCAGGGTCAAACCACTTCACTTGCCCGGACACGCGCGTGTCCGGATTCTGTGCTTGTTCCACGTTCTTATCCAACATCAAATTCCCAAGGGGTAACTGCGCGCCCAAGACGGCCTTTTCAACCCCGCAGACTAGGGAAATCAGGGGAGATTTCCATCCCGCAATTCACATAACGTGAATGTCAGGGATTTAACCTATTGATATTCCATGCTGAATTTTCGTCCTCACGCTCCCAACGAAACCGGTCGTGAAGACGAAACGCTCCGTCAGCCCAGAATTCGATTTCCGTCGGAGTGATCCGGAACCCGCCCCAGAACGGCGGTCTGGGCGGATGTGTCCCCAGCTTTGTCGTCAGCCGCGCCACCTCTGCCATCAACTCGGTGCGCGAGCCCAAAGGTTCCGATTGCCGCGATGCCCAGGCACCCAGACGACTCTTGAGAGAGCGCGAGGCGTAATAGGCATCCGCCTTCTCGCCCTCCTCACGCGTGACCGTCCCGCGCACCCGGATCTGCCTATGCAGCGATTTCCAGTGCATCACGAAAGCGGCCTTGCCGGAGATGGCGATCTCCTGCCCCTTCCGGCTGTCATAATTGGTGTAGAACACGAAGGCATCCGCCTCGATCTCTTTCAACAGCACCATGCGCGCATTGGGCATGCCCTGCGCATCGACCGTGGACAGGGCGATCGCGTTGGGGTCATTCACCTCGGACGCCTCCGCCTCGGTCAGCCAGGCGCGGGCGATCTCGAAGGGGTCGTCGCCAGCAAAAAGTCCAGTGCGGTCACTCATCGGGGATCTCCTCGGAATTGCGCCGTAACAACGGCGGGATGTGAAGCAGTGCGACATATCACACGGGTCCAAATAGTGCGATGAGACGCATAGGACACTCCAGCCTTGCCGCCCCCGCGCCCATCGCCTAAACGAAGTAAAGACCACAGACGAAAGGTGCGGAACCATGAAAAGCGAAATAATGGCGGGAAAGCGCGGGCTTATCATGGGCCTGGCCAATGACAAATCCATCGCCTGGGGGATCGCCCGTGCCCTGTCGGATGCGGGGGCCGAACTGGCTTTCTCGTATCAGGGCGACGCGCTCAAGAAACGGGTCACCCCCCTCGCGGCGCAGCTTGGCTCGAATATCGTTCTGCCATGCGACGTCAATGATGAAGCGTCGATTGATTCGCTGTTCGGCAACCTGAAAGAGCACTGGGACCAGCTCGACTTCATCGTCCACGCGATCGGCTTTTCCGACAAGTCGGAACTGCGCGGTCGTTACGTCGACACCAGCCGCGACAACTTCAACATGACGATGGACATCTCGGTCTATTCTTTCACAGCCGTGATGCAACGTGCCGAAAAGATGATGACCAACGGCGGTGCGGCGCTCACGATGACCTATTACGGCGCCGAACGGATCATGCCGCATTACAACGTGATGGGCGTCGCCAAGGCGGCGCTGGAGGCATCGGTGCGCTACCTGGCCGAGGACCTGGGCAAGGACGGCATCCGCGTCAACGCGATCAGCGCGGGCCCGATCAAGACGCTCGCCGCGTCCGGCATCGGCGATTTTCGCTACATCATGAAGTGGAACGAATACAACTCGCCGCTGCGCCGGAACGTGACGCTCGACGATGTGGGCAAGTCGGCGCTCTACCTGCTGTCCGACCTGGGGTCCGGCGTGACGGGCGAGACACACCATGTCGATGCGGGCTATCATGTCGTCGGCATGAAGGCGGTGGACGCACCGGACATCACTAAGGAATAACGACCGTGACCAAGGCCCGGGCGATCACGATAACAGCGTATGCGGCCGGCGGCGATGCCCGCGGCAGGCACCGCGCTGCTGCCGCTATCCGTGGGCCGCTCGGCCTGTGGCTGCCATCTGGCCGCTGACCCATCGCACCGCTTGAAAGGAACCTTCCATGTCCGACCGCCTGCCCCATGAAAAAGGTTTTCACGTCAGCTGGGACCAGTTGCACCGCGACGCCCGTGCCCTTGCGTGGCGCTTGCAGGGCGACGGCCCGGACGAGGGCGGCTGGCGCGCGGTCGTCGCCATCACCCGCGGGGGCATGGCCCCGGCGATGATCGTCGCACGCGAACTCGACATCCGCATGGTCGATACGATCAGCGTCAAAAGCTACAATCATCAAACCCAGTCAGAGCCGAAAGTGATCAAGTCGCCTGACATGAACGTGGTGGGCGACGGCACTGGCGTGCTTGTCGTCGATGATCTTGTCGACACCGGCAAGACGCTGGAAGTGGTGCGACAGCACATGCCAAAGGCCCATATCGCCACGGTGTATGCCAAGCCGTCAGGCCGCCCGCAGGTCAACACCTTCATTACCGAAGTCAGCCAGGACACCTGGATTTTCTTCCCCTGGGACATGGCCCTGCAATATGTCTCACCTTATCGCGGCACCGACTGACCCGGTTTCCTTGAAACCCGACGATCTCCCGGTGAGGGGCAACGCCCCTGCAACCCAAGATTCACGCGCGCCGAAGGCGCTCAATTCGGAGCAGGCTGCATGACATCACGCACTCAGACAACGTTCGCCCCTCCTGTCATGCAGGCCCGCCGCTGGCTCCAGGACGCGACCTTTCCCGAAAACCGGCCGCTGATCAACGTCAGCCAGGCCGCGCCAATAGATCCGCCGCCCGCGCCGTTGCGTGCGGCCATGGCCGATGCGCTCGAACAGCCGGAAACCCATCTCTACGGTCCGGTTCTCGGCCTGCCGGCCTTGCGCGCGGAACTCGCGGCGAAGTGGTCGCAGGATTACCGTGGCACGGTCACCGCCGACCGCGTGGCCATCACGTCGGGCTGCAACCAGGCCTTCGCCGCCACCATCTCGGCGCTTTGCACCGACGGCGACGAGGTGATCCTGCCGACGCCATGGTACTTCAATCACAAGATGTGGCTCGATATGGCGGGTGTCACCACCGTTCCGTTGCCCACGGGCCCAGACCTGTTACCCGATCCCGAAGCGGTCCGCGCCCTGATCACCGAACGCACCCGTGCCATCGTCCTGGTCACGCCGAATAACCCCGGGGGGGTCGAATATCCCGGTGACACCGTTCAGGCGGTTTTCGACTTGGCACGGGAGACGGGCATCAAGCTGATCATGGATGAAACCTATCGGGATTTCGACAGCCGCCCGTCGCCACCACATCCACTACTGTCCGCCCCGGACTGGGAAAAAACGCTCGTCCAGCTTTACTCCTTTTCCAAGGCCTATCGCCTCACCGGCCACCGCGTCGGCGCGATTGTCACCGATGAGGCCCTGCTTTCGGAGATCGAGAAGTTCCTCGACACCGTCACCATCTGCCCTTCGCAACTCGGCCAGCGCGCGGCGCTTTGGGGCTTGCAAAACCTCGGCGGCTGGCTTGCCGCCGAACGCGCCGAGATCCTCGACCGCCGCGCCGCCATCCACGACCATCTCCCGCTGCTCGAAGACACGGGATGGCGCCTGATGGGCTGCGGTGCATATTTCGCCTACCTGCAACATCCGTTCGCGGCCTCCAGCGCCACGCTTGCCCCGGACCTGGTGCATGAGATCGGCGTGCTCGCTCTGCCGGGAACCATGTTCATGCCGGCCTCAGACCCCGCCGGCGCACGCCAGTTTCGGATCGCCTTCGCCAATGTGGACCGGGCCGGGATCGAAACGCTTTTCACCCGCCTGGCGGGCCTGGACTGGCCTCTTGCGACCCCTGACCGCGACGCGTAGACACGTCACACGAAGTCACACAAACGCAAGGGGCTCCCCCGCATGGCCATGGGCAAGAGCAAGCTGTCGAAGACCTTCATCTGGATCCTGATGGGGCTTCTTTTCATTGGTCTTGCCGGGTTTGGCGCGACCAGCCTGACCGGCACCGCGCGCAGCGTCGCAACCGTCGGTGAAAAAGAAGTGTCGACCGACGCGTACCTGCGCAGCCTGCGATCCGAGATCAATGCCTATTCCGCCGAGGTTGGCCGCGCGGTTCCGATCTCGGAGGCACAATCCATCGGGCTGGATCGGCAGGTGCTCTCGCAACTCATCACCGCCCGCGCGCTCGACAACGAAGCGGCCCGCATCGGGCTGTCCGTCGGCGATGACGTGGTGGCAGAACAGCTCCTGCAAGTCGCCGCGTTCCAGGGTCCCAACGGCACCTTCGATCGGGACGCATACAGCTTTGCCCTGCGCAACCAGGGACTCACGGAATCGGAGTTCGAAGAACAGCTCCGCGACGACACCGCGCGGACCATCCTGCAAAGCGCTCTGATCGCCGGAAATACGCTACCGGACACCTATATCGATACCCTGATTGCCTATACCGGCGAGACCCGGGATTTCACATGGGCGCGCCTTACCGGGTCCGACCTGGAAACCAGCCTGCCAGAGCCCGGCGATGCCGACCTGGAGGCGTATTACCAGGACAATATCGAAAGTTACACGGTACCAGAGCTGCGCGACATCACCTACGCCTGGATCACGCCCGCGATGATCGTCGACACCGTCGAGATTGCCGAGGACACCCTGCGTGCCTCCTACGAAGAGCGTTTTGACGAATTCAACCTGCCGGAACGACGCCTTGTCGAACGGCTGGTCTTCAACACCGAGGACGCCGCCGCCGACGCGCGTGCCCGCATCGAGGACGGTCTGAGCTTTCAAGCCCTGGTCGAGGACCGCGGGCTTGAAATGGCGGATGTGGATATGGGTGACGTGACCCGCGACAGGCTGGACGATGCCGCAGATGACGTGTTTGCCGCCGATACCGGAGACGTGGTGGGACCGTTGCCGTCACCGCTCGGACCGGCGCTCTATCGCATCAATGCGGTTCTCGATGCGCAGAGCACGTCCTTCGACGAGGCGCGCCCCGACCTTCGCAGCGCGCTGGCCCTCGACCGGGCCCGCCGTGTGATCGAAACGCTGGCGCAATCGATCGACGATGAACTTGCCGCAGGAGCCACCCTTGAAGAAATCGCGCGAACAACCGAAGCGGAGTTAGGTCAGATCGACTGGTTTCCGAGCGCCGACGGCTCGATCGCGGCCTACGACGCGTTCCGCACAGCCGCGGCCGATCTGCACGAGGATGATTTTCCCGAAGTCCTCGAACTCGGCGACGGTGGCATCTTTGCGATGCGTCTCAACCGCATCCAGCCCCCGGCCCCGCAGCCCCTGGATGACGTGATCGACCAGGTGCGCCGCGGTTGGGAAACACGGGAACAGACAAACCAGCTGATGCAACAGGCCAAGGAGCTTGAAGCAGCGCTCGCCAGCGGCGACAGCTTCGACGCGCTCGACCTGGTGGCGCGCACCGAAACCGGGCTTGGACGCAATGCGCAGATCGCCGATCTGCCGGCCGGCCTGCTGTCAGCCGTGTTCGACATGCAAGAGGGCGACACCCGTACCGTGCCCGACACCGGCGCGGCAATCTTGCTGCGGCTCGACGATATCAACCCTGTAGACAGCACCGATCCCAACATGCAGCAGCTTGCCGACGCCCTGCGAAACCAGGCCGCCAACAGCATCGCCGAAGACCTGTTCCGCGCCTATGCCGGCGACGTCCAGCGCCGCGCCGGCGTTGACGTGAACCAGGGCGCGATCAACGCCATTCACGCCCAGATGCAGTAGTAGAGCAATGGCCAGCCTGACCCCCGATTTCAACAGCTTCGCCCGCGCCTTCGAGGCCGGACAAAACCAGGTGGTCTATGCCCGGCTCGCCGCGGATCTCGACACGCCGGTCTCACTGATGCTCAAGCTGACCGGGGCCGGAAAGGATACCTTCGCCCTTGAAAGCGTCACCGGCGGCGAAGTGCGCGGGCGCTACTCGATCATCGGCATGAAGCCGGATGTGGTGTGGCAATGTCATGGGGCCCAAAGCCGGATCAATCGCGCCGCTCGCTACGACCCTGACGCGTTCGAACCACAGCAGGACGATCCACTCACCGCTCTCCGCGCCCTGATCGCCGAATCGCAGATCGACCTGCCCGATGACCTGCCACAATCCGCGGCGGGCCTCTTCGGTTACCTGGGATACGACATGATCCGGCTGGTCGAACACTTGCCCGATATCAACCCGGATCCGCTCGGTTTGCCCGATGCCATGCTGCAGCGGCCGTCGGTCGTCGCGGTCCTCGACGGCGTCAAAGGCGAGGTCACGGTGGTCTCCCCCGCCTGGGTCACCGAGGGCCAAACCGCGCGCGCCGCCTACGCCCAGGCCGCAGAACGTGTCATGGACGCCGTTCGCGATCTCGAACGTGCGCTCCCGCAACAGGCCCGCGAAATCGGGGATGCCACGGATATCGCGCCACCGGTGTCGAATTTCACCCATGAGGCCTACAAGCAGGCCGTCGAAAAAGCCAAGGCCTATATCCGCGCGGGCGACATCTTCCAGGTCGTTCCCGCACAGCGCTGGACGCAGGACTTCGTACAACCTCCGTTCGCGCTGTATCGGTCCTTGCGAAGGACAAACCCTTCGCCCTTCATGTTCTACTTCAACTTCGGCGGCTTCCAGGTGATCGGCGCAAGCCCCGAGATCCTCGTGCGGGTCTTCGGCAATGACGTCACCATTCGGCCGATCGCAGGCACCCGTCCGCGCGGCGCGACCCCGGCCGAGGATGACGCGCTCGAAAAAGACCTGTTGGGTGATGCCAAGGAATGCGCCGAACACCTGATGCTGTTGGACCTCGGCCGCAACGACGTGGGCCGCGTCGCGAAAATCGGCACCGTGCAGCCGACCGAAAAATTCATCATCGAACGCTACAGCCACGTCATGCATATCGTCTCGAACGTCGTTGGCGAGTTGAGCGACCAGCATGACGCGCTTTCCGCCCTGCTCGCAGGCTTGCCGGCAGGGACCGTCTCGGGGGCACCCAAAGTCCGCGCGATGGAAATCATCGACGAACTCGAACCGGAAAAGCGCGGAATTTACGGTGGCGGTGTCGGGTATTTCAGCGCCGGTGGTGACATGGATATGTGTATCGCCCTGCGCACCGCCTTGGTGAAAGACAAGAAACTCTACATCCAGGCCGGCGGCGGCATTGTCCATGACAGCGACCCGGAATCCGAGTACCAGGAAACCGTGCACAAATCCAACGCGATCCGCCGTGCCGCCGCCGATGCGGCGCGCTTTACCGGAAACGGCAACACCTGAGTCCACCGGTGATGGGGGGCTCTGCCCCCGCCGCGCTGCGCGCGCCTCCCCCGGGATATTTGAAAAACGAAGACGGCATCAGCGTGATCCCGACGTCTCTGGTTTCGAAATATCCCGGGGGTTTGGGGGCAGAGCCCCCAACGGCGGACCGGCTCGCAGGGGCGGTCCGCTGAACCTGCATGCCGCAGGCGTTCAATCTAACTTGAAGAAGCCCGCGCAAAGCTTTGCAAACGTTCGATCATCGCGCGCAGCCCGTTGGAGCGTTGCGCCGACAGGTGGTCGTTCAGACCCAGGCGACCCAACTCGGCCCGCGCGTCGATGGCGGCGACTTCATCGGGGGGCAAGTCGTTATAGAGCTTGCGCAGCACCGCGATCAGCCCATTGACGATCATCGCATCCGACTCGCCGTCAAAGGTCAGCGCATCGCCCTCGATCTGCGGATGCAGCCAGACCTGGCTGGCACAGCCATCGACCTTGGTCGCCGGCACCTTGAGCGCATCCGGCAACGGCTCCATCGCCTTGCCCAGTTCGATCACCATGCGATAGCGATCTTCCCAATCCTCCAGAAATTCGAAATCCTCGACAATCTCTTCAAATGCAGCGTTGGCCATCGGACTCTCCGGTCTGTCACTGTGCTTTCCAGACACCTAGGCAGGCGCGCTGCAAACGTCCAGACCAGGCTTGGCGCTTTTCAATGGCGGTGCAATCGGTTACGTCGATAGGGCACAGGCAGAGGGACCGACCATGCGCAAACCCGTGACGCTCTTGATCCTTGCAACGGTGATCCTGACCGGTTGCGCCACCATCAGCTCTTCGCGCCTCAATCCGTTGAACTGGTTCGGAACAAGCGCCCCTGATCCGGCGGCGGCGGCGAGTGGGGCCGAAAGCAACGTGAACCCGCTTATTCCGCGTCGCAGCTTTTCTATCTTTCGCAGCGGTCAGCCCGAAGCCTTTGCAGGCCGCCCGATTGCCAACATCACCGAATTGCTGGTCGAACGCCGTCCCGGCGGGGCAATCATCCGCGCCACCGGTCAGGCCAATCGAGCCGGGCCGTTCGATGTGCGTCTTGTCGGGGATGAGGCAGCGTCGAATCCGTCAACGCTCGTGTTCGATCTCAAGGCCCTGCAACAGGCCGGGCCCCGCAACGTCGGTCCACGGGCCCGTCAGGTGACCGCGGCGCGCTACATTTCCGATCAGGACCTCGGCGGCATCCGCACGATCACGGTGCGCGGGGCCAACAACGCCCGCACGACTCGGCGTTAGACCGGACCCGTCGCGGCGGCCCCACGGGACCGGTTTCCCGCGTCCGGGACGTGCATCTGAGGGTCAGAGCGGCTCGTTTGCAGGCGTGATGCGCTACAGGTCGACAATCTCGACATGCTTGCCCTTGGCGGCAAGCGCCACCTGCCCCTCGCACAGGCGCAACGCGTCATGGCCGAACACCTCGTGCCGCCACCCGCGCAGTGCGGGCATATCCCGCTCTCCCGATGCCAGCGCATCCAGCTCCGACGATGTCGCGATCAGCTTTGACGCCACGCCGGACGCTTCGGTCTTCGCCTTGAGCAGCACGCGCAGCAGGTCCGCCAGGGCCGGGTTCACTTGCTGCGATTGCCGGGCCTGGTCGGTCGCGGGCAATTGATCCTTGGGCATGTTTTGGCCTTTTTGAACCGCCGTCAGGATCCCCTCCGCGATCTCGCCCTTGCGCGCTTCGCGCAGGAGCAGCCTCGACCGGCTCAGATCGCCCAGGTCCTTGGGCTTGGTCGAGGCCATCTCGATCAGGGCATCATCCTTGAACACCCGGTTGCGCGGCACGTTGCGCTCTTGCGCATAGGCCTCGCGGAAGCGGGCCAGCTCTTTCACGAGAGCCAGAAACCGCGGCGCATTTGACCGTGTCTTGACGCGCATCCAGGCCTCATCCGGCTGGGTGACATAGGTCTCTGGTGCCAGAAGCGTTGCGATCTCTTCTTCGACCCATTTCTCGCGCCCCGTCTCGGCCAATCGATTGCGAAGGTATTCGTAGATCACCCGCAAATGCGTCACGTCCGCCAGCGCATAGGCTTTTTGCTGGTCGGACAACGGTCGCCGCGACCAGTCGGTGAAGCGCGAAGATTTATCGAGCGATTGCTTGGCAATCTTGCGTACCAGGGTTTCATACCCGGCCTGTTCACCAAATCCCGCCACCATCGCCGCGACCTGGCTGTCGAAAAGCGGTTTCGGGATCACCCCGTGGTCGATATGAAAAATCTCCAGGTCCTGCCGCGCCGCGTGGAACACCTTGACCACCGATTGGTCGCGGAAGAGGTCCAGCAATGGATCAAGCGACAAGCCGTCCACAAGCGGATCGACCAGGGCGGCATCGGTTTCGCCGTTCCCGCGATAGGCCACCTGGATCAGGCAAAGCTTCGAATAATAGGTCCGCTCGCGCAGAAATTCGGTATCCACGGTCACATACGCCGTTTCCGCAGCCCGCGCGCAAAAATCGGCAAGGTCTTTCGTGGTGGTGATTATGTGCATAATTCGCGTCGTTCGCTTGTAAGGTCGAGTGCCGCACCCAAGCACGGGCGCAACGGAAAGGCCAGAGCTTGCTTATGGCAGATCAATCCGCGTGCGGATGCCTTCGGCAAAGCGGCGCAGAACCATCGGGTAGAGCTGGTGTTCCAGCGGCAGCACACGGTCAGCCAGTGCTTCTGACGTATCACCGGGTTGGATCGCAACGCGGGCCTGGCCAAGCACGCGGCCGCCGTCAAGCTCGGCCGTGACCTCGTGCACCGAACAGCCAGCCTCGGTGTCGCCTGCCTCGATCGCACGCCGATGTGTATGCAGCCCTTTGTATTTCGGCAGCAGAGACGGATGGATGTTGAGCATTTTTCCCTGCCAGCGCGTGACGAAGCGGTCGGTCAGCACGCGCATGAACCCGGCCAAGCAGATGATGTCAGGCCGCGCCTGATCCAGAACCGTGGTCAATGCGTCTTCGAACGCGGCGCGATTCGATCCGAAGGGCCGGTGATCGACCACCGCCGTCACGATGCCGCGCGCTCTGGCTTTTTCCAAGCCGGCCGCCTCGGCGCTGTTGGACAGGACCAGAACGGGTCGCGCAGGATGATCGCCGGTCATGTCCTCGACCAGCGACATCATGTTGGACCCGCCACCCGAAATCAGGATCGCAACGCGTTTTGTCAAAGCAGCGCGCCCGTGTAGGTCACATGCGGCGTTCCGGTCACACTGCCGATCTCGACCACCGTCTCGCCCGCCTCTTGCAGGACCGATGTCAGCGCCGAGGCTTGTTCCTGGGTCACGACAAGGATCATGCCGAATCCGCAATTGAAGGTCTTGAGCAGTTCCGTCTCGGTCATCCCGCCGGTTTTTGCCAACCACTGAAACACCGGCGGCAGGGTCCAGGCGGAGAGGTCGATCTCGGCACCCAAGCCGTCGGGCAACACGCGCGGCAGGTTCTCCGTCAACCCGCCGCCGGTGATATGGGCCAGCGCATGCACGCCGCCTGCCTGTACGGCCGCCAGCACCTGCGTCACGTAAAGCCGCGTCGGCGTAAGCAGCGCGGCCCCCAGGGTTTCCGCGCTCCACGGGCACTTCGCGTCCCAGCCGAGACCCGACATCTCGACCAGCTTGCGCACGAGGGAATAGCCGTTGGAATGCACACCATCCGAGGCAAGGCCCAGAAGCACATCTCCCTCGGCGACGCCGCAGGGCAGCTCCGTGCCGCGCTCCATCGCGCCGACGGCAAAGCCCGCGAGGTCGAAATCTCCGGCCGGATACATGCCCGGCATTTCCGCCGTCTCGCCCCCGATCAGCGCACAGCCCGACCGCGTGCAGCCTTCGGCAATGCCCTCGATCACCCGCGCGGCTGTGTCGGTGTCGAGCGCGCCCGTCGCGAAATAGTCGAGGAAAAACAATGGCTCTGCACCCTGGCAGACCAGGTCGTTCACGCACATCGCCACCAGGTCGATGCCCACGCCATCGACATGGCCCGTGTCGATCGCGATGCGCAGCTTGGTACCGACGCCGTCGGTTGCCGCGACCAGAACCGGATCGCTATACCCCGCGCCCTTGAGATCGAAGAGCGCGCCAAAGCCCCCCAGCCCCGACATCACGCCGGGCCGTACCGTGCGTTTCGCGGCCGGTTTGATACGCTCCACCAACGCGTTGCCCGCGTCTATATCCACACCCGCTTGCCGGTAGGTGATGCCGGTCTTGCCGTCGCTCATGCCGCAGTCTCCAATGGTCGCGGCTGGCTTAGCGCAGGCACTCACACGAGTCCATCATCCGCGTGCCACAGCTCTTGACGCGCCCCGACCGTCTGCTAGTGAAACACATATGGCGGGCCTGTAGCTCAATTGGTTAGAGCAGAGCGCTCATAACGCTTTGGTTGCGGGTTCAAGTCCTGCCGGGCCTACCATATCGCCCTGTTTTGCAAGAGACGCCGCTTTCAGAAAACGCATTTTGACACATCCGGCGTCGTCGCCCGCCAGCGCAGCGCATCCGCGATCATCCTCGGCACCTCCGCGTGCAGGCCAATCGGGTCGAGCACGATGCCCTGAAACCCGGACGCCGCAACCGCCTCTGGCAGATCCTCCAGAACATGGCCGCGCCGGGCCGCGAAGAACGGCAGGCAGATCGCGGTCGGTCCAAGCCCGGACAGCGCATCGGTCAGGGACGGGTCTTCCTCGACGAATCCACAGCGCAGCGAGCGGGGTTTGAAATCCTCTGCCACGCGCGCCGCAAAAGCGCGCGTCGCCTCGGACACGCGGCGCGATTTGCCAGAGCCGTGGCCCGCGATCACGAGGTCGCAGCCATGCGGATCGATCGCCCCATAGGTACAGACATGAAAAAGCCACCGCGCGGCCAGGATCGGCAAGGTGCAGTCGAGACCGAAACTGACCATTTGCGGTCCAACACCGGCGGTCAAGCGCTTTGGCAACTGGCTTTGCGTGAACCAGCCATCGGCCATGAACATCGGATAGACCAACGCGCCGGGCCGCTCTGCGGACAGCGCCTCGATCCGGCCCTTGGCGGCAAGCGTCACACCGTCGATTTGCGCCTCCGGCACATGCTGCGCCACCGCAGAGGCAAGGGCAGCGATTTCCGCCTCGCCCGCCTCCGGGTTTGAAGGTTGGCCGTGGCTGACGATGAGGGCGTTGAACATCATGGGCTCCTCCTAGCGCGACGCCATGCGGATAGCACTATCAAGGCCGATCACTTCGCCGCACCGCATCCGGGTATCGACGATATGCCGCACCAGCGCCGCGAATTGCGTCGGATCTCCCGAACGGGACGGGATCGGGACCTGCGCGGACAGCATGCGGGACATGGCGGCCCCAAGGCCCGGGGCGCCGCCCGCAATGACGGCAATCGTTTCCGACGTGATTTGCATGTGTTGCTCCCTCTGGTTGGCGTGTATCTATTGCGTGGGCGCTTCGGCTGACAAGCCCGTTGCAACGGGCTTTGACACGCGATTTCGAAATCGCGTATCAAACGCCTTCGAAGGCGTTTGCCCGCCGATCTCATGAAAAGGTTGACCTTGGCCAAGACGAACCCGCGCATGCCTGCCTCCGGCGGCTGGAAGGACTGGGCAACGGACCGCGTGTTGCGCGGGACGATCTGGCTGGCGCTCTCGCTGCCATTGCGGGTGCGATTGTGGCTGATGGGGTGGCTGGTGCGGCGCGTGGTGGCGCCGTTTGCCGGCTACCGGCAGCGTGCGATGGACAACCTCGCCCATGTCTGGCCCGAGATGGGCGCCTTGGACCGCCAAAGGCTGGCGGACCGGGTGGCCGACAATGCCGGGCGCACGATGATCGACAATTATGACGTGCATGGCCTGTTGCGCCGGATGGCCGATGCGCCGATCCGCGGCGAGGGCCTTGCAGCCGTGCAGGGCGCCAGGGCAGAGGGGCGTCCGGTTCTGTTCGTCACGGGGCATTTCGGCAATTTCGAAGCGCCGCGTGCCGCCCTGGTGGCGCGGGGGTACCGCATTGGCGGTCTGTATCGCCCCATGTCGAATCCCTTTTTCAACGCCCATTACGCGGCCAACATGCACAAGCTGTCCGATCCCGTGTTCAAACAAGGGCGACGCGGCACGATGGGGCTGATCCGGCATATCCGGGAGGGCGGCATGGGGGTTTTGCTTTTCGATGTCTACGACAGCGCCGGTGTCCCCATCGACTTCATGGGCCGGCCCGCGCCGACCCTGACGTCCGCGGCGGATATCGCGCTCAAGACCGGGGCGCTCCTGGTGCCTTTTTTCGGCATTCGGCACCCGGATGGCGTGGGCATCGACGCCGTGTTCGAAGCCCCCGTACCGCATGGCGACCCGGTCGAGATGATGCGGCATGTTACCGAACGGCTCGAGGCGCGCATTCGCGAGAACCCGGAACAATGGTTCTGGATTCACCGCCGCTGGAAGCCGAAACGTCAGCGCAAGCGCGCCGCGGCAAAGATGGCCCCGTGACCTTTTTCCTGAACAAGCACGACGATCGGACGCGGGCCCTCCACCGGCACGGCCTGAGATAATTCAGACGCGCCGTCCCAGTCGCCGACATCCGTCCACTCGGTCACGATAAAGCTGTGCGCCAGCGTCTTGCCTGCATTTTCGCCTCGCGCGACGTCGACCGTGGCGGACGGCCGGTAGCGCACCACGATTACATCGGCACCGGCGGCGGCAGCGGTGATATGGCTGTTCGGGCGGCTTTTGATCGTCAATATTCCGTCAGCCCGGTCGATGTCGAGCTTTGCCGGCAGCCCCTTGGCCTTGTGCGCCTGAACAAGATCAGACACGTCCATCGTGCGTGTGCCGACCACCGAATCGCTGCCGTTGATGACCATCTGCGGTGTGTAGATGATGTTTGTACCAAGGCTGTGCGCATAGGCTTTTTGACGCTTGGTAAAGGCCGGCATGGCGAATTTGTCCTTCCAGCCGATGTAATCCCAGTAATCCACATGCAGCGCCAGCGGGATGATGTCCTCGTAATCCCCAAGCCGGGCCAGCAACGCATCCGCCGGCGGGCAGGCCGAGCAGCCTTGAGAGGTATAGAGCTCGACCACGACAGGCGCGTTTTCGGCGCGCAGGCTGGTCACCGGCACCCCCAACATGAGTATTGTCACAAACGCAAAAAACCTGTTCATCGAGTTCCGGTCCTGTCCCATCCGAGCCAACGTGACAGATAGCCATCTCTGAGTGAAATGACCAATCAACGTTTTGCGATAGCATGTGTGTCCACGGTGTCCCGATGAATTGTGCACAATAGTATACAAATATTGTCGCACCCCCCTTGATCGCTTCCGGGGCATCAGGCAAATAACACTACAGACACCTGAATTATCCCCTCTGAGGAGCCATGTCATGCCCATCACAGTTGGTCAGGATACTGCCAAAACCCGCAAGACTTTGACGGTCAATGGCAAATCCGTAGCCTATTACTCAATTCCCGCTGCCGAAGAAGCCGGATTCGGAACTTTCTCCACCCTGCCCGCCTCGCTCAAGGTCGTGCTCGAAAACATACTGCGCTTCGAGGACGGCAAGACTGTCACGGTCGATGACATCACCGCGTTTTCCGACTGGGCAAAGAATGGCGGCAAGGGCACCCGCGAACTTGCCTACCGTCCGGCGCGCGTGCTGATGCAGGACTTCACCGGCGTGCCGGCCGTCGTCGATCTTGCCGCGATGCGCGACGGCATCAAGGCGCTTGGCGGCGATGCACAAAAGATCAACCCGTTGAACCCGGTCGATCTGGTGATCGACCACTCGGTCATGATCGACGAATTCGGCAATCCCCGGGCCTTCCAGATGAACGTGGATCGCGAATACGAACGCAACATGGAACGCTACCAGTTCCTCAAATGGGGCCAGGGCGCGTTCAACAACTTCCGCGTGGTGCCGCCGGGCACCGGCATCTGCCATCAGGTCAATCTCGAATACCTTGCCCAGACCGTATGGACAGACGAGGACCAGAACGGCGAAACCGTCGCCTATCCCGATACGCTTGTCGGCACCGACAGCCACACCACCATGGTCAACGGCGCGGCCGTTCTGGGCTGGGGCGTCGGCGGGATCGAGGCCGAGGCCGCGATGCTGGGTCAGCCGATTTCGATGCTGATCCCCGAAGTGATCGGCTTCGAGCTGACCGGTGAAATGACGGAAGGCACCACCGGCACCGACCTGGTGCTCAAGGTCGTCGAGATGCTGCGCGCCAAGGGCGTGGTCGGCAAGTTCGTGGAATTCTACGGCGACGGTCTCGACACGCTGCCGCTGGCCGACCGCGCGACGATTGCCAACATGGCGCCCGAATACGGTGCCACTTGCGGCTTTTTCCCGATCGACCGCGAAACCCTGCGCTACATGGAACTGACCGGCCGCGACACCGACCGGATCGCCTTGGTCGAAGCCTATGCCAAGGAAAACGGCTTCTGGCGCGACGAAACCTATGCACCGGTCTACACCGACACGCTGGGCCTGGACATGAGTACGGTCGTCCCGGCGATTTCCGGTCCCAAGCGCCCGCAGGATCACATCGCACTGGATATGGCTGCCAAGGAATTCGGAAAATATGTCGACGGCTTCCGCGAAGGCCGTGATGTCAAGGCCACCGAAGAAACCCGCTGGAAAGGCGAAGGCGGCGCACCGGAACCCGATGATATCCCGGGCGATACCGGCACGCACCAGCATGGCTTCGTCAGCGACAAGGACAGCCATTATCAGTTGCACGACGGTTCGGTGGTGATCGCCTCGATCACCTCCTGCACGAACACCTCGAACCCCTATGTCATGATCGGGGCGGGCCTTGTCGCCCGCAAGGCACACGAACTGGGACTGACGCGCAAGCCGTGGGTCAAGACTTCGCTGGCGCCGGGTTCGAAGGTGGTGACAGACTACCTCGAAGCGGCCGAATTGCAGGACGATCTCGACGCCCTGGGCTTTAACTTGGTGGGCTATGGCTGCACCACCTGCATCGGCAATTCCGGCCCTCTGGCGCCCGAGATTTCCAAGTGCATCAACGACAACGACCTGATCGGGGTCTCGGTGCTGTCAGGCAACCGCAACTTCGAAGGGCGCATCAGCCCGGATGTGCGTGCCAACTACCTCGCCAGCCCGCCCCTCGTCGTGGTCTATGCGCTGGTGGGTGACATGAATGTCGATATCACCCGCGAACCCCTCGGGCAGGACAAGAACGGCAACGACGTCTTCCTGAAAGACATCTGGCCAAGCCAGCAAGAGATTGCAGAACTCGTTGAAAAAACCGTGACCCGCGAGTCTTTCATCGAGAAATACGGTGAGGTTTTCGAAGGCGATGAGAAGTGGCAGTCGGTCGAGACGTCCGACGCCGAGACCTATGACTGGCCGCCGCAATCGACCTATGTCCAGAACCCACCCTATTTCCAGGGGATGGAAAAGACCCCGGGCACGATCTCCAATATCGAAGATGCCCGTGTTCTGGCGCTCCTTGGCGACATGGTGACGACGGACCACATCAGCCCGGCCGGATCGTTCAAGGAAAGCACACCCGCGGGTCAGTACCTCGTCGAACGGCAGGTGCCCGCGCGTGAATTCAACTCCTATGGGTCGCGGCGCGGCAATCACCAGGTGATGATGCGGGGCACCTTCGCCAATATCCGAATCAAGAACGAAATGCTGGATGGTGTCGAAGGCGGCTACACAAAGGGTCCGGACGGTGAACAGACCTCGATCTACGACGCGGCGATGGCCTATCAGGAGGCGGGCACGCCGCTGGTGATCTTCGGTGGCGAACAGTATGGCGCGGGCTCGTCGCGGGACTGGGCCGCCAAGGGGACGGCTCTTCTGGGTGTCAAGGCGGTGATCGCCGAAAGCTTTGAGCGGATTCACCGGTCGAACCTTGTCGGCATGGGTGTGATCCCGTTCGAATTCACCGGCGGGGACACCCGCAAAACGCTGGGCCTGACCGGTAACGAGACGGTGAGTATCGAGGGGCTGGACAACGTCACCCCGCAGGCCATCTTGCCTTGCCACATCACCTATGCAGACGGATCGACCAAGACGATCGATCTCAAGTGCCGGATCGATACCGCGATCGAGATCGAGTATATCGAACATGGCGGTGTGCTGCACTACGTGCTGCGCGACCTGGCCGGACGCGACGCAATCGCGGCTGAATGACAAATCGTTAATATTCACGATCACGGAGGCGGGCTTGCGGGCCCGCCTTTTTCATATCTACGCACGATTGCTACCGACGCCGACGTGTTCCCGAACTGCCTCCGCCTTGGGCAGGTGGCATGATCTCGCCGGAAAACGCAACGGAACTGCGAAAGAGAAGCGCTGAGTCTGGCACATCCTGTCGCATGTGACAGCTTGGCCCCTTCAAGTTTGGCGGCCCAGCCCCAAATGGTCAGTGAACAGGCACCGCAGTTACGAGCTTCAACATGAAAATTCTGACCCTAATTCAGACCGCTGCCCTGCTCTTCATCGCAGGTGCAAGCGTATTTGCCGCCACACCAGAGGCCGTTCAGCCGTTCTTTCCGTAGGAGGGGCTAATCGGCCAGTGCCGCGGCCAAGGCCGGGACGAATCGTTGTTCGTAATCCGACCCGACCAGCGGCCCGGCAAATCGGAACAGGACCGTGCCGTCGCCATCGACAATGAATGTCTCCGGCGGCGCGGTCACACCCCAGTCGATCGAGGTGCGTCCGGCCGGGTCAAAGGGCACAGCGACAAACGGATTGCCATCCTCTTGCAGGTACCGCGACGCGTTTGCTTCCTGATCGCGGATGTTGACGCCGATAATATTCATACCATCGGCTTGCATTTCCAACAGCTTGGGATGTTCAACGCGACATGGCGGGCACCAGCTGGCCCAGAAATTCACCAATGTCACGTCACCCGACGTCAGCATATCCGGCGAAAACGCATCATATCCCGGAAGCGTCGCCTCCGTGATCGGTGGTGCAGGCTGGCCGACACGCGTCGACGGCAGGCCTTGCGGGTCTTCACGGAACATGCCGACATAGGCCATCACCGCGAAGGCCCCGAAAAGCACCGGGGGAAGCACCATCAGGGGCGAAATTCTAGCCATTCTTGCCGCTCCACCGTTCGACTTCGTCAAGTGAAGCACGCACTTTTCTCGCGCGTTTCAGACTGACCAGCACGATCAACGCCAGCAAAGCTACCGTTACCCCGTAAGAGCCAAGGACCGCGACCGCGTATTTGCCAAGCTCCGGCATCAGACTTGTCCTTCACGTGCCAGCAGCGCCCGTGTGCGGCGTGCGCGGATTTCCGTCTGCGTGCGCAGGAACACCAATGCGATGAAAAGCAGAACGAACCCCGCGATGCAGACAAGCAGCGGAAACCAGAACACGTCCGAGATGTTTTCTTCCTTGTCCAGGCTGAGCGTCGCGCCCTGATGCAGCCCCTGGTTCCAGAAGTTCACAGCATAGCGGCTGAGGATCGCAAAGACCGAGCCGACAAGGCACAGGATCGACGTCAGATCGGCGGCGGTGTCGTCATCCTCGATCGCCTCCCAGAGCGCCATATAGCCAAGGTAAAACAGGAACAGGATCAGGAACGAGGTCAGACGTGGATCCCAGGCCCACCATGTTCCCCACATCGGCTGGCCCCAGAATGCCCCTGTCGCCAGCGCGATCAGGGTCATCACAGCCCCCACGGGCGCCGCGGCCCGGGCCGCAAGCGCCGAGACGTGATGCCGGCGGACGATCCAGACAAGAGAGGCGACCAGCATCATCAACCAGGCATTGATCGCCATCAGCGCCGAAGGCACATGGATATAAATGATCTTGACGGTCGACCCCTGCCGGAAGTCATCTGGCGTGAAGAAAAATCCCCAGACAAGACCGACCACAAGGGCGACCACGGCAAAGGTCCAAATCCACGGCAACACCTTGTCGGTGGTGCGGATGAATTTCACCGGATTTGCGTATTCCCACAAAGACATGCATGTCAAATAGGCGGTTCATTGCCCCCCTTCAATTCAAAAAACCGCATGGGACGCGTTATCGCAGATTAATCCTCAGCACCGCGGCGCTGGCAAAGGGCAAAAGCGCGATCACGCCAAGGCTGATCCCCGCCAGGAGCAGCAGCGGCGTCTGTACGGTCAGTCCCTCTGCCCCGCGCCGGGCGACCTCTGCCCCGAAGATCAGGGTCGGGACATAAAGCGGCAACACCAAGAGCGACATCAGCAATCCGCCGCGTTTCAGCCCCACGGTCAAGGCCGCGCCGAACGTGCCGATCACGCTCAGCGCGGGGGTGCCCAGCACAAGGCTGATCACCACCCATTGATAGGCCGGTACGGGCAGGCTCAGCAGGACACCCAGCACCGGGGCGGCCAGAACCAGTGGCAGGCCCGTGGTGATCCAATGCGCGATGGCCTTCACCGTCACGATTCCCTCCATCGGCAGCGGCGCCGTGGCCAGCAGGTCAAGCGATCCATCCTCCCAGTCCAGCGCAAGGATACGGTCCAGCGACAACAGGCAGGCAAGCAGCGCGCCGATCCACAGGATACCCGGCGCGATGCGCGACAAGAGCGCGGTTTCCGGGCCGACACCGAACGGCACAAGCACCGTCACGATCAGGAAGAACGCGAGTCCCAGGCCAAAGCCCCCGCCAGCCCGGATCGCCAGTCTCAGATCCCGCAACAACAGCGCCCTCACAGGAACGCCTCGTCCATCTGGCGCGACCGCGGCCCCGCCTTGTAGGGGGTCAGGTCGAGCACATGGGCCTCGGCCAGTCCAAGGTCGATATGGGTTGCCATCAACGCACTGCCGCCCTGCCCCAGATGGGTGCGCACCGCCTGGGCGAACAGCGCCACCGACGCGGTATCGAGCGACACGGTCGGTTCGTCCAACACCCAGACGGGCCGGCCCGTCACCATAAGCCGCGCCAGCCCAAGCCGGCGTTTTTGCCCGGCGGACAGCGTGCCGGCCATCCGGTCGCGCAATCCCTCCAGGTCGAAGGCGGCGAGGGCCGGTGCGATGTCAGACAGTCCGAACACGGACGCCCAGAAGCGCAGGTTTTCCGTCACGCTCAGCATCGCCTTGAGCCCGTCGGAATGGCCCGAATAGGCAATCTCGTCCTCTGCGCCGGTCACCTGCCCGACTTCGGCGGGCTGCAACCCGGCAACGCTGCGCAAAAGGGTCGTCTTGCCCACACCATTGGGGCCGCGCAGCACCAACGCCTCGCCGGGGGGGACGTCAAATGACACCCCTTCGAGGATCGCAAGCCCCCCTCGGGTGACGGCAAGATCGCGGACAGACAACACCATGACCCCCGCTTAGACCAAGGGCGCGGCTGGCAAAAGCGCGAAAATGTCGCTTGTCGGAATTCGACGCGCGACGATGCCGCCGGGGGCTTTCCGTCAATGGACAGTCACGATGCGTCATCGCATCGCCGCCCCTGCTAATCGACCGGCAACAAGGCCGCCGCGACCCTGCGGCCTTCGGACAGAAGCACGTTATAGGTCCGGCATGCCGCGGGTGAATTCATCGCCTCGACACCCAGCCCCTCGGCTTCGAGCCGGTTGCGCAACGCGGCGGGGATATGGGCAATCTCGGTTCCGGTCCCGATGAACAACACATCCACGTCTTCAACCAGATCAAGAAGCGTCTCGGCGTCCGTGTACCCGCCCCAGGGCCGCGTGCCCATGTAGCCGGTCACAAGCGCGCCGTCGTGCCTCTTGCCTCCGATGCGAAAGAAACCGGGGCCATAGCCGTCGATCGGTTCGGCATCATTAAAGACAACTTCGTTCAGTCGCATGTTTGACCCTCCGTTCACAGATTGTCCCAGAGCGGCACGCCCGCCAGCGTCGCCGCGCTGATAATGGCATAAGCCGCCACGCGATAAAACCGTTCCCTCCGGGGCCGGAACAGGGCCTGCCCGATCAGCGCGCCCGCGCCGTAGGGAACCAGCAGAACACATCCCAAGGCCACGGCAGGCGCTGTCAGAATCCCCTGCAACGCCATCAAGGGCAGCATCAAGAGGCTTGTTGCCGTCAGGAAAACGACGGTTGTGGCCCGTGTCGTGACGACCACCCAGCGGATCGCGGTCACATCCGAGACGCGCAACACCCAGAGCCCCAGGGACGCCGCCACCGCGGCCGACAGGATGAGCACCAGAACCGCCTTGCGGTGCACCAGCGGTAGCGCCCTTGGAAACACGGTCACAAGCGATGACATGGACGAAACCGAAAAGGTTGCGATCGCCATGACCGGCGGCAAGAAGATCACCGCCACCGGCATGAAGACAAGCCCCGCACCGAATCCGGCAAAGCCGTAAACGATACCAGCGACAAGAGTGATCAGGACGATCCAGGCCAGACCCGGCGTTGCCAGGGCGCTCAGACCCGCATCAAGCATCCACGTTGGCGAATTGGTTGCCCGTGGTATCCGTTGGTTTGGACCAGTCCCGCTTGACCCCAAGCCAGAGCAGGATCGCGGAGGCCACGAAAATCGACGAATAGGTGCCGACGATCACACCCCAGATCATCGCAAAGACAAACCCCCGGATGACGTCCCCGCCCAGCACGAAAAGCGACACCAGCGCAAGAAGCGTGGTGACGGATGTCATGAAGGTCCGGCTGAGCGTTTCGTTGATCGAGATGTTCAGAACCTCCTTCAGGTCCTTCTTCTTGTACTTGATGAGGTTCTCGCGCACCCGGTCAAAGACCACCACCGTGTCGTTGAGCGAATAGCCCACGATGGTCAGAAGCGCCGCGATGATGGCAAGATCGAACTTGATCTGAAGCTCGGAGAATATCCCGATGGTCAGGATCACGTCATGCACCAGCGCCGCCACGGCGCCGAGCGCGAACTGCCATTCGAACCGCAGCCAGATATAAATGAGCACCGCGCCGATGGCGAGCAAGACCGCGATGGCCGCCGTCTGGATCAACTCTCCCGACACTTTCGGGCCGACCGATTCCACCGACACGAATTCGATGTCGGGCACAACTTCGGACAAGGCGGCTTCGACCCGTTCGATCACCTCCACGCTGACGGCCTCTTCGCCCTCCTGCGCCTGTATGCGGACCATGGCCACGTTCTGGTCCGGGCCAAAGGTCGGGTCGAACACCTCCGTGATGCTGACATCCCCCAGTCCGAGCCCGCCAATGGCGTCGCGGTACTGACCGACATCCAGCGGTTCCGCGCTCTGCGTCCGGATCGTCGTGCCGCCCCGGAAATCGATGCCGTAATTCAACCCCTGCAGAAAAAACGACAACAAGGCCAGCACCATCAACAGGCCGGATATGCCAAGCCAGACCTTCCATCGGCTGAAGAAATCGAAATTCGTGTTCTGTTTGACCAGTCGCAAGCGCATATCAGGCCGAGCCCTTCTCTAAACTTCGATTGTCTTGGGGCGACGGCGTTCAAACCACATCACGATCAGAAGCCGGGTGACAAAGATGGCGGTGAAGACCGATGTCAGGATCCCCAGGCCCAGCGTGATCGCAAAGCCGCGCACCGGGCCAGAGCCCATGACAAAAAGGATCGTCGCCGTGATGAACGTGGTAATATTGGCGTCCAGAATGGCCGACAGCGCCTTTTCGTAGCCCAGCTCGATGGCGCGGGCCGGTCCCTTGGCGGTCTTCAATTCCTCGCGGATCCTTTCAAAGATCAGCACGTTGGCATCCACCGCCATGCCGACCGTCAACACGATCCCCGCGATACCGGGCAGCGTGAGCGTTGCGCCGATCAGGCTCAGCAACCCGAAGATCAGCCCGATGTTGATGATCAGCGCCGTATTGGCAAAAAGCCCGAACAGCCCGTAACTGAGCCCCATGAACACAAGCACAGCGACAAAGGCGATGATGGTCGCAATGCGCCCGGCCTCGATGCTGTCCTGGCCCAGTTCCGGGCCGATGGTCCGCTCTTCCAGGAAATCCATGCCGGCAGGCAGGGCACCGGCGCGCAGCAGCACCGCCAGTTGGGTGCTCTCCTCGACGGTGAAATTGCCGGTGATGATCCCCGACCCCCCCGGAATATGGCTCTGGATCACCGGGTCGGACAGAACCTCGTTGTCCAGCACGATGGCGAACGGATTGCCAACATTGGCCGCCGTGTAATCCCCGAAGTCCCGCGCACCAGCCGGATTGAACCGGAAATTGACAGCCGGACGGCCGTTCTGATCGAAGGCCGGCTGCGCATCGACCAATTCATCACCGGTCACGACGGGCGCTTGTTCCAGGATGACATATCCGTCCTGGTCCAGGTAAGGCAGGATCTCGTTGCCGACACCGGCGCGCGCATCGGCATCATCCGTGCGCCCCACAACCGGCTGGAATGTCAGCTGCGCGGTGGTGCCGATGATCTCTTTCAACTCGGCGGCGGAGCCGATTCCCGGCACCTGGATCAGGATCCGGTCGCTGCCCTGCCGCTGGATCGTCGGCTCGCGCGTGCCGACCTCGTCGATGCGGCGGCGGATGATTTCAAGGCTTTGCTGCATCGTGCGTTCATCGGTGGCGATCTGTTCAGCCTCCGACAGGGTCACGACGATGTCCGACCCGTCGGCGCGCACGGTCAGATCGTTGCTCACCGACCCACTAAGCGACGCCACGGGCTGCGCCAACCCGCGCACCAGCTGAAGCGCACGCTCCATGCCTTCGGGTTGTGAAATGCTTACCCGCAGCTCTCCGGGATCGGACTCCTGAAGGCGGATTGTGCCAACGGTCGCCCGCTCTGGGCGCAAGACGTCGCGCACATCCGGCCACAACGCCTCAAGCCGCGATGCATAGACGTCCTCGACCTTCACCTCTGCCAGAAGATGCGCCCCGCCACGCAAGTCAAGGCCCAGGTTTACCAGGCCAGAGGGCAGGAAGTCGGGCCAGCCGGCGCTCTGCGCCAGCCGTTCGGGCGTCTCGCCAGATTGTTCGATGGCCGCAACGGCATCGTTATGCTGCTCGACACGCGGATAAAATAGATTGGGAAGCGCCAGCCCCAGACCCACCGCTACAGTGGCCCAGATCAGGATGCGCTTCCATAGGTCGATCTGCAACATGGGCGGATGATCCGATGCGGTTCAGGAAGGAATCAGGTGTTGGCCGGCTCTGTCTTGGAGGTGACCTGAGCGATGGTGCTCTGCACCACGCGCACCTTCACACCATCCGCGATTTCGACATCCAGCTCGTTGTTTTCCTTCACCTTGATCACCTTGCCGATCAACCCGCCCTGGGTCACGACAACGTCGCCGCGGCGCAGGTTTTCGACCATTTTCTGATGCTCTTTCATCTTTTTCTGCTGCGGACGGATCAGCAGGAAATACATGATCGCGAAAATCAGGATAAGCGGGATAAACTGGGCAATGGCGTTGCCGTCCATGAGCGTGCTCCTTGAAGATGGCGGGGCACACCCCGCATGTCAGACCGGTAATTTGCGCGGAACCTATGTTGCCGTGCCATGCTTTGCAAGGCGGCTTCGACGCGCGCACGGGCCGATGGCGCAACGGGCGAAATTCGGCCGCGGCCGGGACAGCATGCCTTGTGGCTGAGGGCAAATTGCGTCTTACATCGCGCCATGGTCCGGTGTCTTGTCGCTGCTTTGCTTGTTTGCCTCGCCCCTGTCGTGCGGGCGCAGGACCTGCCCGTCCTGCCGGCCGATGATCACGCGGCGTGGCAGGCCATTGGCCGGATCAACACCGCCGGCTACCGCACACGGGACATGTGCACCGGGGCGCTGATTGCGCCCGACACCGTTCTGACGGCGGCGCATTGCGTGTCCGGTGTGGATGGGCTCGGCCCCCGCCCCGAAGACATCACCTTCGTCGCGGGCTGGATGCGCGGGACGGCCGCCGACAGCGTGGATGGCGCATCAATCTGGGTGCATCCCCGCGCCTATGCAGATGGCACGCTCGATATTCGCTACGATGTCGCGCTGCTGACCCTGGCGCGCCCGTCCACGGTCGCACCGCTGCGCGTCGATCGCGACGCTGCCGGACCGCCGTTTGCCGTCATCGGCTATTCGAACCGCCGGCCACATATGCTCAGCGCGTCGTTTACCTGCACGGGCCGCTTCGCATCGGCGCTGTTGCGCCTCGACTGCCCGGTTTTGCCGGGAAATTCCGGGGGGCCGGTCATGGCCAGGGCCGGCGCGGAATGGACCGTCACCGCGGTGATCAGCGCCATGGGACAGCCCGGCGCATTGGCGGTTCCGGTATCGCGGCTGCTATCGCGCTGACCCCCTACCAAAGCATTGCATTCCGGTGCATAAGGCGCGGCAACACAGATGCGAGTCAGAAGGACGAGACCCATGCATGACATCCGAGCCATCCGCGAGGCCCCCGCCGCGTTTGACGCTGCCCTGTCGCGCCGTGGATTGGAGCCGGTTTCGTCCGAAGTGCTTCGGATCGACGAGGCACGTCGCGCGGCGATTCTCGAAGCCGAAACCGCGCAGGCCGATCAGAACCGCGCCGCCAAGGAAATCGGCAAGGCAAAAGCGTCGGGCGACGATGCCGCGTTCCAGCGCCTGCGGGACGAGGTCTCCGCCAAGAAGACCGCGGTTGCAGAGATGCAGGCCCGCGCCAAGGAAATGGACGAGACGCTGCAAACCCTGCTGCTGGGTCTGCCCAACCTGCCCTTCGACGATGTGCCCGGCGGTACCGACGAAGAAGACAACGTGCAGATCTATGACTGGGGCACGGCGCGCACGTTCGATTTCCAGCCGAAAGAGCATTACGACATCGCGGGCGTTCAGCCCGGCATGGATTTCGAGACCGCCGCCAAGCTGTCGGGATCGCGCTTTGTCGTGATGTCCGGCGCGGTGGCCCGCGTGCATCGCGCGCTGGCGCAGTTCATGCTGGACACGCATATCGGCGAAAACGGGCTGGCCGAGACCTGGACACCGGTGCTGGTGCGCGACGAGATGATGCTGGGCACAGGCCAGTTGCCGAAATTTGGCGAGGACAGCTACAGAACCACCAATGGCTGGTGGCTGGTGCCTACCGCCGAGGTCACTCTGACCAATATCGTCAATGGCGAGACCGTGGACGAAGACAGCCTGCCCCGCCGCTACGTCGCGCACACGCAATGCTTCCGCTCAGAGGCGGGCAGCGCCGGGCGCGACACCGCCGGAATGCTGCGCCAGCACCAGTTCGAAAAGGTCGAGATGGTGTCGATCACCCATCCCGATCACAGCCGCGCCGAGCTGGACCGGATGACCGGATGCGCGCAAGGCATCCTTGAACGGCTTGGCCTGCCTTATCGGACGGTCGTGCTGTGCACCGGCGACATGGGCTTCGGCGCCCGGCGGACCCATGACATCGAGGTCTGGCTGCCCGGTCAGAACGCCTACCGCGAGATCAGCTCGGTCTCGGTCTGTGGCGACTTCCAGGCGCGGCGCATGAATGCCCGCTTCAAGCCGTCCGGCGGCGGCAAGCCGGATTTCGTCCACACGCTCAACGGATCGGGGCTTGCCGTCGGGCGCTGCCTGATCGCGGTTCTGGAAAATGGACAAGAGGCCGACGGCTCGGTGACTTTGCCGGAGGCCCTGCATCCGTGGCTCGGGGGCAAGACCCGGATCTCGGCAGATGGTAGAATGGAGTAGCTATGACACGCGTCTGGGCAGGATTGGTTCTTCTCGCGGCACTGTGTTTCGCGGCATCCCCGTGGTTTACCTCCGGGTTCAATGGCTTTGAACCCGACCAGTTCCCCGTGCCGCAGGATGATCCACCGGTGCAGCCCGCCGGCTATGCCTTCTCGATCTGGGGGCTGATCTATCTCTGGCTTATTGTCGGGGCGGCGTTCGGGTTGCTCAGACGCTCGGACGATCCCGACTGGGCCGCAATGCGCCCGCCGCTGGTTCTGAGCCTGGCGGTCGGGGCAACCTGGCTGCCCGTGGCCACCCGGTCACCCGTCATGGCGACCGTGCTGATCTGGGTCATGCTGGCTGCGGCCTTTGTCAGCCTGTTTCGCGTCGGTGACACCGACCGTTGGCTCCAGCAAACACCGGTGGCAATCTATGCCGGATGGCTGACAGCCGCCTCCTCGGTCTCCATCGGCCTCTTGCTGGGGGGCTATGGCCTGCTCAGCGGCACATGGTCGGCCATTGTCGCGCTGTCGGTGGGACTGGTGATCGCGCTTGTCGCCCAGTATCGCCTGCACCGGGCTCCGGAATACGGCATCACCGTCATCTGGGCCCTGGTTGGCGTGATCGTGGCCAACACGGCCCCCATCAATATCGCGGTGGTTGGGCTGTGCGGGATCGGCATCATGGCGATCCTCGCGCTGCGCGGCACCGATACCGAATAGCGGGCCCGTTTCCGTCACCGGAAACGGTGGATGCACCGACGCATCCACCACCCGGCATCAGCCCATCGCGCGCAGGCGCTTGATCAGGCTCGATGTGTCCCAGCGACCGCCGCCAAGTTTTTGCACATCCTTGTAGAACTGATCGACAAGCGCCGTCACAGGCAAGGACGCGCCGACCTCGTCGCCTGCATCAAGGCAAATACCCAGATCCTTGCGCATCCAGTCAACGGCAAACCCGTGCTCGAACGCGTCCTCCAGCATCGTCTCATGGCGGTTCTGCATCTGCCAGGACCCGGCCGCACCCTGGCTGATCACCTCGACCACGGCACGGCCGTCAAGCCCCGCTTTTTCGGCAAAATGCAGTGATTCGCTCAGGCCCTGAACCAGACCGGCGATCGCGATCTGGTTGCACATCTTGGTCATCTGCCCGGCACTGCTGTCGCCAATACGCCGGCAAATCCGCGCATAGGCGCCGATGACCGGCTCCGCCCTGTCATAGGCATCCTGTTCGCCGCCACACATGACCGACAACGCACCGTTCTCCGCGCCGGCCTGGCCGCCCGAGATCGGCGCATCGACAAAGGCAATGCCCTTGGCCGCCGCCGCATCGAACAGCTCTCGGGTGACCTTGGCAGACACCGTGGTGTGATCAACAAAGACACTGCCATCGGGCATTCCGGCAAAGGCACCCTCCTCGCCCAGACAGACGCTGCGCAGGTCGCCGTCATTGCCGACACAGGACATCACGAAATCGCACCCCTGGGCCGCCTTGCGCGGTGTCACTTCGTGCGCGCCACCATGTGCGTCGACCCAGGCCTCGGCCTTGGACGTCGTTCGGTTGAACACTGTCACGTCATGGCCCGCTTTCACAAGGTGTCCCGCCATTGGATACCCCATGACCCCCAATCCCAAAAATGCCAGCTTTGCCATGTCGCGTGCTCCCTTTTCCCTGGTGTCTTGCGTGGTAAACTCTTGCGGTCTTTACCTGACGCCGCGCCGCCCCCTTGGCAAGGGGCTGCGTGTTCTGTAGGCCCTTCGCAGGACGGTGCAAGCGGGCCTGTGTCCCGGTTTGAAAGGTAAAGACGACGTGGCCGTGATCTTCAGAGCATTGGTGTGGCTGACCACCGCAGCCCTTGTTCTGGGCACCCTCGGCGTTCTGACGGTCTACTATCTCGCGTCGCGGTCCCTGCCCGAATACGACAAGACAGTTACGGTCTCCGGCGTGACCGCCGACGTCGAAATCGTGCGCGACAACTCGGGCGTGCCGCACATCTTTCCCGCCTCGGACCGCGATGCGTTCTTCGCGCTTGGCTATGCCCATGCGCAGGACCGTCTTTGGCAAATGACGCTGCTGCGCCGCACCGCGCAGGGACGGCTGTCAGAAATCTTCGGCTCCCGCACGGTGGAGACGGACAAGCTGCTGCGCAGGCTGGATATCCATACGCAGGCGGTCCGGTCGGTGGATGCGCAGGACGCGCGCACGCGCGACGCTCTGGACGCCTATTCCGCCGGCGTGAATGCCCGCATCACCGAGATCAACCGCGACAGCCTTGGCCGCGGAGCTCCCGAGTTCTTTGTCTTCAACGCCCCGCTTGCCCAGTGGCAACCGGCAGATTCGATTGCCTTGGTGAAACTGATGGCGTTGCAGCTGTCCAGTCACATCAACGAAGAGGTGCTGCGCGCGCGCCTGGCCCTGTTCCTGCCCGATGAGACCCGCTTGGCCGACCTGCTGCCCGACATCCCCGGCCAAGGGGTTGCCGCACTGCCCGAATACGCGTCCCTGATGCCCGAGCTGCCACCGCAGACCCAATTCGCCGACAGCGGTCCCGACCCCCTGTTCTGGCCGGTGGCCCGACGCGGCCTCGCCGGCGCATCGAACGCATGGGCGGCCGATGCCTCGCGGTCGGCGACGGGCTCGACCCTGATGGCCAATGACCCGCACCTGAAATTCTCTGCCCCCGCGACCTGGTATCTCGCGCGCATGCAACTGTCTTCCGGCGGGGTCATCGGCGCATCGATCCCCGGCATCCCGGCGATCATGGCGGGACGGTCAGACGCGATCGCCTGGGGGCTGACCTCGTCCTATCTGGACGATCAGGACCTGTTTCTCGAAGAGCTTAACCCAGACAACCGCGAGGAATACCGCACCCCGGACGGGTACAAGCGCTTCGAAACCCGCCGGTCGATCATCAACATCAAGGAATCCGCCCCGGTCACGCTCACCCTGCGCTGGACCGACAATGGCCCGGTGCTGCCGGGCACGCAATTCGATCTGAACGCCGTCACACCGCCGGATCACGTGGCGGCCCTGTCCTGGACAGCGCTCAGCCCGCAGGACACGTCGTTATCTGCGGCCATCGCACTGATGCATGCGCAATCGGTGGACGAGGCACTGGACGCGTCGCGGGATTACGTCGCACCGTCGCAAAACCTGACCGTGATCGACGGCGACAGCATCGCCATGAAGATGATCGGCGCCATGCCCCGCCGCGATGCCGCGCATCAAAGCAAGGGGCGATTGCCCTCCTTTGGCTGGCGCGCCGAAAATCGCTGGCAGGGGATTTTCCCGAACGACGCGAACCCGGTCTTTCGCAACCCCGCGGGCGGAATCGTCGGCAATACCAACAACAAGATCGTTGACCGCCCCTTTCCCTTGCATGTCAGCCATGAGTGGGGGGACAGCCAGCGGGTGATGCGCTGGAAAGGCCTGATGCAAGGTCGCGAGGTCCACACCCGCGACAGCTTTATCGAAGCGCAGCTGGACACCGTGTCGATCACCGCGCGGGGATTGCTGCCGTTGATCGGTGCGGATCTGTGGTTCACCGGCGAAGCCGCCCCCGAGGGCACAGCCGACCGCCTGCGCCAACGCGCGCTCGAGCTGCTGGCCAACTGGAACGGCGAGATGAACGAACATCTGCCCGAACCCCTGATCTATTCCGCATGGCTGCGCGCCTTGCAGGATCGGCTGATCCGGGACGACCTGGGGCCGCTGGCCACCGAGTTCACACGCGTCGAGCCACTGTTCATCGAACGGGTGTACCGCGATGTGGATGGCGCCAGCGCCTGGTGCGACGTCATCCGGTCTGCGGTCAAGGAGACCTGCTCGGACATCGCCCGCCTGGCGCTGGACGATGCGCTTGTCTGGATCTCGGAAAACCATGGCACGGCCCTGGAGTCGCTGCGCTGGGGCGACGCGCATCAAGCCGCACACGACCATCCGGTGCTCGGGGATGTCCCGGTCCTGCGCTATTTCGTGAACATTCGCCAAAGCACATCGGGCGGCGATCACACCTTGATGCGCGGACGCGGATCGGGCGACGGGGACACGCCGTTCCAGAACATACACGGCGCTGCCTATCGCGGGGTCTATGATTTCGCCGATCCCGACAGTTCGGTCTTTATCCTGTCAACGGGCCAGTCGGGTCATTTCCTGTCCCGGCATTACGACGATCTGGGCACGCTTTGGCGGCGTGGCGAATATATACCGATGTCGCTGGACGCAGACCTTGCCCGTGCGGCATCGGTTGGCGTGACGCGGCTGGTGCGGGACTAGCAAGCTTCGGATGGCCTTCGGCCATCCGACCGGCGCGCGCGAAGCGCGCCAAGGGGGCTCTGCCCCCGTCGCCAAGGGCGACTCCCCCGGGATATTTCTGAACCAGAGAAGCCGGGACACTGGAGCCGCTCAAAGCGTCTCGAATTGCCGCGCGTCCTTGGCGGACCAGCGCACTTTGAGCGTGTAGCCTGTCTCGTCCTGGCTTTCCTCCTCGACCAGTGCCTTGTCGAACAGCCAGGCGCGCTTGCGGCCTTCGTCAAAGCCCAGGTGGAGCGTGTCTTCGCGCCGCTCCCCCTCGAGGCTGCGGTTCACGGCGGCCAGCAGTGGCCCCAATCCGTCGCCGGTGAGCGCCGAGGTGGCAAAGACCCCCGCATCCCGATCCGCGCGCGCCAGCACGGCCGCGCGATCTTCGGGGGCCATTGCATCGGTCTTGTTCCAGACCTCCAGCAGCGGCGTTGTTTCGGTCACCCCCAGCGAATTGAGGATATCGCGCACATCGTCGGCCTGTTCATCCGTTGCATCATGGCTGATGTCGCGCACATGCAGGATCAGGTCGGCTGCAAGCACCTCTTCCAGCGTCGCGCGGAACGCGGCCACCAGTTCGGTCGGCAGATCGCTGATGAAACCCACCGTGTCCGACAGGATCACCTCGGGGCCATCCGGCAGCTTGACCGCGCGCATGGTCGGGTCCAGGGTGGCGAAAAGCATGTCCTTGACCATCACCTCGGCCCCGGTCAGCCGGTTGAAGAGTGTCGATTTTCCAGCGTTTGTATAGCCCACCAGCGCCACGATGGGATAGGGGACCTTGGCGCGCGCGGCGCGGTGCAGGCCCCGCGTCTTGACCACCTTGTCAAGCTGACGACGCAGGCGCACCAGCTGATCGTCGATGGCGCGGCGGTCCGCCTCGATCTGGGTCTCACCGGGGCCACCGACGAATCCGAGCCCGCCGCGTTGCCGTTCCAGGTGCGTCCAGGCGCGCACCAGCCGGGTGCGCTGATAGCTGAGCGCGGCCATTTCGACCTGCAACACACCCTCGCGGGTGGCGGCGCGGTCGCTGAAGATCTCGAGGATCAGGCCGGTGCGGTCCAGCAGCTTGACCCCCCAGGCCTTTTCGAGGTTGCGTTGTTGGACCGGCGTGACCGGGCCATCGACAATGACAAGCTCGATCTCGTGGTCTTTGAACCGCGTCGCAAGCTCTTCGATCTTGCCCGAACCGAAGAGTGCGCCAGGATGCGGTTTCGGCAGGCGAACAACATCGCTTCCCACAACGTCGAGGCCCGGCAGGGCCACGGCCAGGGACACCGCTTCTTCAAGGGCCGGGTCGGCGGGGCGGCGCGACCGGTCGCTGGTGATGTCAGGATGCAGGACCCATCCGCGGGTCACAGACGTCTCGTGTTCCTTCAATTTTCGCCTTCGCCGTCATACAGATTGATCGTCTGTGATGGCATTATCGTGGAAATGGCGTGCTTGTACACGAGTTGTGACTGCCCGTCGCGTCGCAGCAACACGCAGAAATTGTCGAACCACGTGATAACACCCTGCAATTTGACGCCGTTGATCAGGAAAACAGTCACCGGCACCTTTGTCTTGCGGACGTGGTTCAGGAACGCGTCCTGAAGGTTCTGTCTATCAGATGCCATAAAAATTGCCTTTGTTCTTGCTTTTGATGCATCAAGCTCGTGATTTGGCATCACTATGTCTTGCGGGTTTCGTAAATTCCAGAGGAAAAACAAGGAATTTCTGCAGCTGTGGGTGGAATGCTCAATCGCGCCAGAGATCCGGTGTCAAAATGACCACCAGCGCCAGCATTTCGAGCCGTCCCATGACCATCGCGATCGCAATGATCAGTTTCGGCCCGGCGCCCAGGTCGATCAGGCTCAACCGTCCCGTTTCGACCACGCTCAGCAAGGGGCCGCAGTTGGACAGGCTGGCCACGGCGATGACCAATGATTGCTCGAAGGGGATGTTGAACGCGGCCAGCGCAACGGTGGTGCCCGCCAGCGTGATCGCGAAGATCATGAAGAACACCCAGGCAATGAACGCACCTTCGCGCCGAGTGCGCCGTGACACGAGGCCCGAGCGGCCCACCGAGGACGGGTGCACAAGCCGGTCCACCTCGCGCATGCCGTTGACGATGAGCGCAAAGACGCGCAACAGTTTGACACCACCCGCCGTCGTGGCCACCCCGCCCCCGATCAGGGCAAGCCCCATCAGGATGAGACCCGGTGTTTCCAGCCCCGACCAGTTCTGCGCATTGCCCCAGTCGGAACTGGTAAACCCATGCGTTGTCAGGAAAGACAGGACCGTGAACCCGGCCCCCCACAGGGCGCGCGCCGCGGCGGCAAGATTCTCCTGCCCCCCAAGGTCCAGCGCCGCCACGAAATGCCGCGCGAACAACATGAGCGGCACGAGGAGCACAATGCCCAGCCCCAAGCGGAACTCCGGATCGTGGAGCAGGCCCGCCTTCTGTGCCGAACCGGTGTCCTGCGAAAACGTCATGCGGGACAGGGCGAACAGCAGAAACACCGCCATGATCGCCTCGCCGGCGAAGCCGCTTTCCGCGCCGGTCGGTCCGCCGACCGGGGATATACCGGAGGTGGCCATCACCGCCATCGCATGGGTCAGCGCGATGAAGGGCGTGTCGCCCACCACCATGAGCAACACCCATAGCGCCAGCGTCAGCAGGCCGTAGGCCGGGAAAAGCACGGCGGCGCTGCGGGCAAGGCGGCTTGCGGGATCGGCGGTGTCGCGCCGGGCCGCCCCGGCGATAATGTCCTGTCCGGGTTCGCCCAGCGATGTCACCTCGAAGCCGCCGAGGTTCAGCGGCGCGAGGATCGCCGCCGCGGCAACCCAGATCAGCAGACCGCCCATCCAGCCCACCTGGGCCCGCCACAGATGCTCGGACATCGACAACCGCTCTGGCGCGAAAAGCGGCATGCCGGTCGTCGACAGGCTCGACACCATTTCCAGGTAGGCGTTGAGGAACGTGGTCGTCTGCACGGCCTCGTAGAACGGCACCGCGAGCGCCGCGGGCAAGATGAGGAAGCAGCCCAGAAGCGCCAGCAACTGGCGCATCGCATTGCGATTATGCGGCCGGTTCGCCAAGGCCAGACCGCCCAGCACGCAAAAGATCAGTCCGACCAGGCCGGCATAAAAGAACGACCGCGCGTCCTGATGCGATTCGTTCCAGAGCGCGACGCAGGCCGGCAGGATCATCGAGGCGGACGCCAGCCCCAACAGAAACAAGAACAGCGGCAGGCGATACAGAACCGTCATGGCTCAGAAGAAATCGATCGAAACCTGAAGCAGGCGTTCGACCTCCGGCACATCCTTCGCCAGGGCAAAGATCACCACCTGGTCGCCCTCTTCGATCACCATCGACCCAACCGGGCGCCGCACCTTGCCGGCTTTGCGCACCGCGCCGATCAGAACGCCTTCGGGGAAATCGACATTGCGTATTGTCTGTCCCGCCATGGGCGAGGTCGACAAAACCTCGGCCTCGATCACCTCGGCTTCGGCATCGCCGATCGAATAGACCGAGCGCACGCGGCCATGGCGGAAATGGCGCAGGATCGAACTCACGGTCACGGAGCGCGGATTGATATACGCGTCGATGCCCAGCGGGTCCATCAGCGGCTCCAGTGTCGGATCATTGATCAGGGCAATCGCCATGTGGCAGCCCTCGGATTTGCCCCGCACGCTGGCCAGCATGTTGGTCTTGTCGTCATCGGTCACGCACAGCACGGCATCCGCGCGCTCGATCTTGGCCTCGGCCAGCAGGGAGACGTCCATCCCGTCGCCGTACAGAACAATCGTCCGCTCCAGCGCTTCGGCGGCGCGTTCGGCGCTTTTGCGGTTGCGTTCGATCATCTTGACGCGCACGCGGTCGGTGCGCTGTTCCAGTTCCTTGGCCACCATGAGACCGACATTGCCGCCCCCGATGATGACAACCCGCTCCTGCTTGCGATGCGTCTTGCCGAAAATCTCCTGTGTCCGGCGCACATCCTCGACATGGGCCATGATATAACAGGCATCCCCCGCGAAAACCTGGTCCTCGGCCTCGGGGGAAAACAGCGTGCCGTCACGGCGAATGCCCACGACGATGGACCGCAGGGTCGAAAACAGATCGGTCAACTGCTTGAGCGGTGTGTTGATGATCGGGCAGTCGTCGTCGATGGTCAGCCCCATCAGCGTGGCGTCGCCATCCAGGAAGGTTTCAGTGTCAAAGGCAGCCGGGGCATTGAGCCGCTGAATGGCGGCGTTGGCCACTTCCATTTCGGGGCTGATCACCACGTCTATGGGCATGTGATCGCGGCGGTACAGGTCCGAATAGATCGCAGTCAGGTAGGATTTCGACCGCAACCGCGCAATCTTGCGCGGGACGGAAAAGACCGAATGCGCGACCTGACAGGTCACCATGTTGACCTCGTCGGAATGGGTTGCGGCGATAATCATGTCCGCGTCGCGCGCGCCGGCCTGGTCCAGGACGTCCGGGTAGGAGGCAAAGCCGGTGATCCCCTGCACGTCCAGCGCATCTGTCGCCCGTCGAACAAGTTCGGCATTGCTGTCGACCACCGTGACGTCATTGCGCTCGCCCGAAAGGTGCCGCGCGATCTGCCAACCGACCTGACCTGCTCCGCAGATGATGACTTTCATGTGCTTTGCCCGCGGACGGACCCTTTGGCTGTGGCGCAGGCTTCTGTTTGGCAGAGCCCGCGAGTGGGGTCAATTGCGCGTCGGGTGACGCCCCTCCTATGCGTGCTTGCACGGATTGCCACCCGCCCCCCGAAAAATGCGTGAAACCACGTATCCCGTACCGGAAACCTCCAACGTTACCAAACCCTTAATAGGTCCGCTCCGGACCTGATGTTTCGCGCGCGAAACATTATGGCCAAAACGGACCTATCCGGCAAGGCTGTCCCGGTGCCTCTCATCCACCCGTGCTGCGGCGGTTGCGATATGCCAGGGCAGCCTCCGGCGTTTTCCACGCGTACCGATCATCCTCGGCAACACGGCCATGCCAGAGCCGCCCCTGCCCCAACCGCCACGGGTCTAGCACCATGCCCTGCGTCATGGGCTGCCCACGTGCCGTCAGGACGACCGTCGTATGCTCCAGCCGCAGATTGTTCGCATTCGCCAGCGCCCGATGAATCTGCAACGTCCGCAACCCTTCCGCCTGCAAGCTCCGGTGCATGGCATTGGCGAAATCCTGGCAGACGCCTTTCTCGCGCAGCCCGTTGACGACCTTGAAATTGTGGATCAGCGGCGCATCGGTCATGCGCCACGCTTTCGCCCAGTCAAGCGGGTCTGTCACCGCGACCCGCGCCGCCCGCTCCGCCTCGTCCGGATCGACCGATGGCCCAAGCGCCAGCAGCGCCCTGGCCACTTCGGCTGTTTTCACGTCCGGTTCGACCGCGTCCTGCGCCGCAAACGCAAGCGGATCAGGTGCCGCCCTGTGGTCAGATCCCGTGCAGCCCAGCAGCGCCAGCAGGCCCAGAGCGCCGCCCACGCTGCGCGCAACCATCAATCATCACCCCCATTGCGTCATCCCGCTTGCACAGCGTCTTCCTCGTCCTCCAAGTACGCCACGCGGCTGCCCGACTTGGACCCGGTCACAACTCCCAGCGATTTCAGTTTTCGGTGCAGCGCACTGCGCTCCATCCCGACGAAACTGGCGGTGCGGCTGATATTGCCACCGAACCGGTTGATCTGCGTCAGCAGGTACTCCCGCTCGAACGCCTCGCGTGCGTCGCGCAGGGGCATGGTCGCGAGCGTCCCCGACAGCACCACGCGCCCATCCTCGTCCTCGGCCTGTGCGGTCTCCTGCGGCAACTCGCGGGCGGCGATGTCACCGGTGCCGTCGCCCAGGATCAGCACACGCTCGATCAGGTTCTTGAGCTGCCGCACATTCCCCGGCCAGACCATCGTCTGAAGCAGCGCCACAGCGTCGCCGCTCAGCCCGCGTTTGGGCAAGCCTTGGGTCCGGTTGAACAGGTCAATGAAATGCGCCGCCAGCATCGGAATGTCCTCGCGCCGGTCCTCAAGACTCGGCACCGCGATCGGCACGACGTTCAGCCGGTGATAGAGTTCCTCGCGGAACGTGCCTGCCTCGATCTCGGCTTCCAGATCCCGGTTGGTGCTGGAGATCACCCGCAGATCAACCCGCACATTGTCGGAGCCGCCAACGCGCTGAAACTGCTGGTCCACCAGAACACGCAGGATCTTGGACTGGGTTCCGGGCGGCATATCCGCCACCTCGTCGAAATAGATCACGCCGCCATGCGCCTGTTCCAGAAGCCCCGGCTCGACACCGCGCTCGGGTGTTTCGCGGCCGAACAGGACGTCTTCCATGATCTCGGGGGCCACTCCGGCGCAATTGACGCAGACAAACGGAGCGCCGGCGCGGTTGGAATGGCTGTGGATATAGCGCGCCGCCGCTTCCTTGCCGCTGCCCGCAGGCCCGGACAACAAGACGCGTCCATTGGATTTCGTCACCTTGTCAAGCTGCGCCACCAACCCGCGATATGCCGCGCACTCCCCGACCATCTGCGCCACATCCGCCTCCCGGCGCTTGAGCTTCTGGTTCTCGCGGCGCAAACGGCTGGTTTCCATCGCGCGGCGGATCACCACCAGAAGCTGATCGATGTTGAACGGCTTCTCGATGAAATCATAGGCGCCCTGCTTGATCGCAGCGACAGCGATCTCGATGTTTCCGTGACCCGAAATGATCACCACCGGCACATCCGGGTTGTCGCGCTTGACGGTCTTGAGAATGTCGATCCCGTCCATCTTGCTGTCCTTGAGCCAGATATCCAGAATCAGGAGCGCCGGTTCCTCGGCGTTGATCTCGGCCATCGCCTCGGAGGAGTTTCCGGAAAGCCGGGTCGTATAGCCTTCGTCCTCAAGGATATCGCCGATCAGTTCGCGAATATCGCGCTCGTCGTCTACAATCAGAATATCGCTCATTGCCTCACCTTCATCTCCATTTAATCGTCACTTACTGAACCAGCCTCCGCCAAAGCAGCGCCGGACTGCGTCCGATCGATCTGCTTTGCGACAAGCACAGGCAACCGGACCACGGCCATCGCGCCGCGCCGGCCTGTTTCGTCAAACGGCGCGGCGGCGTCCAGCGCCAACGTACCGCCATGTTCCTCGATGATCTTTTTCACGATCGGCAAGCCAAGACCGGTGCCTTTCTCGCGCGTCGTCACATAAGGCTCGAACAGGCGCGCACTGTCTTCGGGAAGCCCGATACCATTGTCCGAAATACGGATTTCCGCGATATCATCCTCGCGGGTGCAGGTGATACGGATTTCCGGCTGGATGTCCGACTCCGGCACGGTTTCCTTATAGGTTTCAATGGCTTCGCCTGCGTTCTTTACCAGATTTGTGAAGGCTTGCCCGATCATGGCCGCATCAATTTCGGCCGGTACCGCCTCTTTCGGCAAGTCGATCACGAAACGCACATCTGGTTGTCCGGTCTCTTGCAGCAAGATAGCGCCGCGCAGGATATCGAGGACGTCTTCGGGCTTGCGTTCGGGTTCGGGCATGCGCGCGAATTTGGAGAATTCATCGACAATGCGCCGCAAATCCGTGGTTTGACGGACGATCACATCCGTCATCTGCTCCAGGTCGGTGGCATCCGCATCCTCCAGCTTCCGGTGAAATTTGCGGCGAATGCGTTCCGCCGACAGCTGGATCGGCGTCAGCGGATTCTTGATCTCATGCGCGATGCGGCGCGCCACGTCGCCCCAGGCAGCAAGGCGCTGTGCGCTGACAAGATCGGTTACGTCGTCAAAGGCAATCACATAGCCCTCAAGGCCGCCATCCTCGCGGCGGCGGGTGGACATGCGCACCAGCAGGTTTTCCAGTCGCCCTTCGCGGCTCACCTTGATTTCGTCTTGCGCGGTTTCGATCCCCTGCATCCGCAAACGGTCGAACAGCGGGCCGAACTCGGGGACCGCCATGGAGATTTCGACGCTGCGCTGGGTTTTTTGCCAGCTCAGAAGGCGCTCGGCGGACCGGTTCACGAAGGTCACGCGCCCGTCGCTGTCCAGGCCGACAACACCCGAGGTAACAGAGGTCAGAACGGAATCGAAAAGCCGCTGACGTCGTTCGATCTGGCGGGTGTTGTCGAGCAGCGTTTCGCGCTGGCCCTTGAGCTGGCGGGTCATCTGGTTGAAATAACGCCCAAGCATGGCGATTTCGTCGTCGCTGTCTTCCTCGACCACCTTCACGTCAAGATCGCCGGATCCGACGCGCTGCGCCGCCCCTGTCAGGCGCCCGACAGGACGGCTGAGCCGTTCCGCGAACCACAGCCCCAGCCAGACCGCGGCAAGGATCAGCAAGAAGGCAAACCCGAGGTAGAGCAACGCAAAATCGAAAAGCACGCGGCCCCGGTCCTTTTCCTGCTGCTGGTATAACCGGGCGGTTGCCTGGGTGTCATCCAGCAGGTTGAGGATCTGACCGTCCACCTCGCGGGTGATGTAAAGATAGCGGTCGGTGAAAGCTTGCAGCGGGATCAGGGCGCGCAATTCGTTATTGTCCCAGTCCTGCACCATTTCGAGGCCGGACTCATCGGCATCGGAGAACACGTCGAGCGCCGGGCGTTCATAGTCGAACAGGTATGATCCTTCGCCGCGGGCGCGGATTTCGCCGGCCCCGTCGACGACATAGGCTTCGCGCAACCCGCGCTGGATCTGTGCCTGTCCCTGGCTGAGCGCCTGCCGCAATTCACCGTCATCCATGATGAAGGTCGCGCGACGGTTGGCGTCGAGAAATGCCGCGAGTGCACGGGCATCGAGCGTCAGGCCTTCGCGATGTTCCTCCTCGTAAGCCTCGGCCGCGGAAAGGGACGCGCCCACGACGTTGCGCACGCGTTCGGAGAACCATGTTTCCAGCCCGATATTGATCGTCAGAACGGCAAACACCGCCACAGTTATCGTCGGCAAGAGCGCCATCAGCGCAAACGCCCCGGTCAGGCGCAAATGCAGGCGCGAGCCGGCAGATTTTGCCCGCCGCGCGGCGACCAGCGTGGCAACGCGGCGCAGCACCAGTGCCGCGAGCAAGAGCATGTAGACAAGGTCGGCCAGCAGCACCAGCCGCAGGTTGAACTGCGCCCCCGCGCCGGTGTCGAGCGGTCCAAGAACAAGAAAGGTCGCGGCGGCAAGCGTCGGGGCCAGCAACACCAGACCCACGGTCATGGCATTTTGATAGCGACGCTGACGCCGCACCCGTGTCATCCGGGTCCAATTCCAAGAGCGTGCCCAGGTGGCCACAGCCAACCCCCGCCTAGATGTGCCGCGCAGTCCGGCTTCCACTATATCATGTGCGTCCGATCCACTGCTTCGCCGCCGGAACACGATTATGTGGCAGTTTTACATCAATTTGCGGCGCCGTGTCACCTGAATATCGAGATCGGTAATCTTCTTTCTGAGTGTATTTCGGTTTATTCCGAGCAAATCAGCACATTTTGCCTGGTTTCCGCCCGTCGCTTCGAGCGCGATCTCGATAAGCGGGGCTTCGATCTCGCGCAGGATTCGCGGGTAAAGACCGGGCGGCGGCAGCATCGTGCCATGCAGGTCGAAATAACGTCGCAGGTGGCGTGCCACCGACGCGCTGAGTTTTTCGCTGTCGCCACCGCGCAGGACCGGGCCCGTTTCGGGTTGATTGCCCAGCACGTTTTCCACTTCGGCGCGGCTTATCTCGTCGGCGCGCGACGTCAGGCTGAGCCGCCGCACCACGTTTTCAAGCTGACGCACGTTGCCGGGCCAGCTATAGGCGCGAAACAGATCCGCCGCGTCTTCCGAGAGCCAACGTTTGGCCCCGCCATCGCGTTCGGACCGGACCAGGAAATGCTCGCACAGCAGCGCGATATCGTCCACTCGTTCGCGCAGCGATGGCACCGCGATCGTCGCCCCGCTGATCCGGTAATACAAATCCTCGCGCACGCCGCTTTCGGCGATTCCCTGTCCCGGATCCGTCTGGCTCGTGGCGATGAAGCGCGGCACGTGTTCACCGGGGCCGTCCATCATGCGCACGATGCGGGCCTGCACCTCGTCCGGCACATCGGCCAGCTCATCGATCAGGAGCGTGCCGCCCCGCACCCTTGCGAGGATACGTGCCGGGCCTTCGATATCGGCCAGATCATTGCCGGTTACCGTGACAAAGGGCAGCGACCGCCGGTCGGAGAAGTCGTGCAGCGCCTTGGCGATCAGCGACTTCCCGGCGCCGGATTCGCCACAGATCAACACCGGCAGGTCGGTGTTCATCACCTTTGCGACCAGCCGGTACAGCGCCTGCATCGCCGGAGTTTTGCCCACCAGGGGCAGCTCGTCCGGTGTGTCGACCTGGGGCGTTTCAGCCTGCGGCCGTGGCGCGCGGGACCGCGCATCCAGGGCCTTGGACGTGCGTTTCATCAGATCGGGCAGATCGAAGGGTTTGGGCAAGTAGTCATAGGCTTCGGCCTCGGCGGCCTGGATCGCGGTCATGATCGTGTTCTGGGCGGATATGACGATCACCGGCAATTCGGGCCGGTCCTGGCTGATCTTTGGCAGCATCTCGAGCCCGTTTCCATCGGGCATGACCACGTCCGAGATCACCACGTCGCCCTTGCCCTCCGCGACCCAACGCATCAGCGTCGTCAGCGACGAGGTTGCGTGGACCTTGCACCCCGCCCGTGTGAGCGCCTGTGTGAGAACCGTGCGGATCGTGCGGTCGTCATCCGCAACTAGTACCGTGCCATCCATCAGTGCGATTCCTTTTGTTTGCGTGGTGCCTGGGGCAGAGAAATACGGAACCGGGTTTTGCCGGGAACGGAGTCGACCGTGACCCAGCCATCGTGATCCGAGATGATCTTGCTCACCAGAGCGAGGCCAAGCCCGGTTCCGTTTTCATGGCCTGACACGAACGGGTCGAAGACATCGCCCTGGATATCGGGCGGCAGGCCGGGGCCATCATCGATCACCTCGACCTGCAACGGCAAGGACTGGCCCGATCCATCGGACCGGCGCAGGCTGTAGCTGTGCTCGTAATAGGTGTGCAGGCGGATCGTCCCGCCAGCCTTGGGGTCGGCCGCTTCGGACGCGTTCTTGACGAGGTTCAGAACCACCTGCAACAACTGGTCGGAATCTCCCATCGCCAACGGCAGCGACGGATCGTAATCCTCGACGATTTTCATGTGCGCGCCAAAGCCCAGCATGGCCGACCGTCGGGCGCGGTCCAGAACGTCGTGCAGGTTCACCGCTTTGCGCTCGGGCTTTGACAGGTTGCCGAATTGTTCGACCTGTTCAAGCAGCTTCACCACGCGGCGGGTTTCCGCGACGATCAGATCGGTCAGTTCCAGGTCGCCATCGCTGAGGTTCATGCTCAGCAGTTGCGCCGCCCCCGTGATCCCCGCGAGGGGGTTCTTGATCTCATGCGCCATCATCTCGGCCATGCCGATGGCGGATTTCGCGGCGGATTTGACGCTTTGGCTCTGGGTCACGCGCCCGGCCAGTTCACGCGGGCTGATGAGCAGGATCATGCAGCCGTCATGGCCCTGCACCGGGGCCAATTGCAGGTTGCAAACAAGCGGTGGACGGCTGCCCGTTCCGACATCGACATCGTTCACGAACAACGGCGTTCCGTGCTTGCGCGCCCGCGCCAGGCTTTTCTCCATCGGCGCGTCGACTGTCAGCCGGTCCCAGATCGGTTGCCCCTGCAACCAGCGAGCGGAATTGTTCAAGAAGCCTTCGGCGGCAGGATTCATATCGACTATGTTTTCCGCCGCATCGATCACGATGGCCGGAACCGGCAGGGACGACCAGATCGCCGCCTGGTCAATGGGTCCGTTGCGCTTCTCTGGGGGGGTCATGCGGCCTGCCTCGTCTCTGGACACAGCGCGTCCGGCAGCGCGCGCAGGACGTCTTCCGGATCCCTTGCGGTCAGGATCGACTTGCGTAGCCCGGCGCCGGTTCCGGCATCCTCCAGGTACCAGCCAAGATGTTTGCGCGCCACGCGGCTGCCCAGATCGGTGCCGTAAAAGGACAGCATGGCGTCATAATGGCCCGCCACCATGTCCACAAGCGCGCGGCCGGCAGGCACATCCGGCATCTCGCTGCCAAAGAGATCCGCTGCGATCTGTGCCAGCCGCCAGGGCCGCCCCTGCGCGCCGCGTCCGACCATGACACCATCGGCGCCGCTTTGGGCAAGCGCGGTCCGGGCACTGGCGGTATCGGTGATGTCGCCATTCGCGATCACCGGGATCGACACCGCCTCCTTTACCTGATGGATGGCGCGCCAATCCGCGCGGCCTTTGTAGAATTGACACCGCGTGCGGCCGTGGATGACGATCATCGCGATCCCGATCGCCTCGGCCCGCCGGGCCAGATCCGCCGCGTTATGGGTGGCATCGTCCCATCCCAGGCGGGTTTTCAAAGTGACCGGGACTGAAACCGCGCCAACCACCGCCTCGATCAGCCGGCACGCATGGTCCAGATCGCGCATGAGCGCCGATCCCGAATAGCCGCCCGTCACCTTTTTCGCCGGGCACCCCATGTTGATGTCGATGACCTGCGCACCCATTCCTTCGACCCGGCGGGCCGCTTCGGCCATCGCCTCGGGCGCGCGCCCGGCCAGCTGTACGGAGGTGTTGGCGACCCCTGTGCCAAGCTCGGCCTTTTCGCGGCTTCCGGGGCGCGCGGTGAGAAATTCGCCGCTCGCGATCATCTCGGACACCACGCGCCCGGCGCCGAATTGCGACACCAGAGACCGGAACGGCAGATCCGTGATACCGGCCAAAGGCGCCAGCAAGACGGGAGGTGAAATGAGGTTTCCTGGAACCGACGGGTGCACCGCAGCAATCCTTGTTTGGTTGGCTCTGAGCTACGCCGAGGTCGCCCGCCGTTCAATGATATTAGCCTGAAAAACAGACCGCCGGAACTCATTTGCCTAATTATTGTGCAAACATGCCCGAGCGATTGCACGTTCACCGCACACCGCTTAGACAGGGCGCCGGTAATCCACGGAGATATGCGAATGAAGGTGCGGCTCGGCAATGGCTATGACGTTCACAGGTTTGGTCCGGGCGATCATGTCATCTTGTGCGGGGTGAAAATACCGCATGATCAGGCTCTTGTAGGTCACTCTGACGCGGATGTCGCACTGCATGCGATCACCGATGCGATCTATGGGGCGCTTGCTGTTGGTGATATCGGCACGCATTTTCCGCCCAGCGACCCACAGTGGAAAGGTGCCGCCAGCGGGATATTCCTGAAACACGCCGTCGAGATGGCCCGGAAGGCCGGCTTCGGGATCAGCAACTTGGATTGCACGCTGGTGTGCGAACATCCGAAGATCGGTCCTCACGCCCACACAATGCGCGCCGCGTTGGCCGACATCACGGCCCTGGCGATCGGCGATATCTCGGTCAAGGCGACCACGTCGGAACGGCTTGGCTTTACCGGGCGCGGTGAAGGGATCGCTGCCTTGGCAACCGCCGCGTTGGTGTCGCAATGATGATGCTGGTGGCCACGTTTTTCGGTGTCGGGCTGTTGCGCCCTGCCCCGGGCACATGGGGATCGCTGGCCGCGCTGCCCGTGGCCTATGCCGTCCTGTCCTTTGGCGGTTTCTGGCTTTTGGTGAACCTGACATTCTTTGTCTTCATGTCGGGCTGGATCGCGGCGCGCGAGCTGACTGCAGGACAGGAGGATCACGATCCATCCTTCATCGTCATCGACGAAGTCGTGGGCCAATGGATTGCGCTGTTTCCAGTGGGATACGGCGCGATGATGATGTCGGTCGATTTGCTTGCGCTCTATCCCGGCTGGATCGCTGCCTTCCTGCTGTTCCGGCTGTTCGATATCTGGAAGCCCTGGATTATCGGGGCGGCCGACGCGCGGGGCGATGCGTTGGGCCTCATGCTGGATGATGTGATCGCCGGGATATTTACGGCGCTCGGCGTGATCGGTTTTGCGGCCCTGTTCCATCTGGTGTTGATGTGACCGCGCGCATGGCCGACCGCATTGTGCGTCTTGCCACAGGTCTGGATGTAACGGTGACAACCGCCGAAAGCTGCACCGGCGGCATGGTCGCGGCGGCGATCACCGACGTGGCGGGGTCCTCGGCCCTGTTTGAACGCGGGTTTGTCACCTATTCCAACGCGGCCAAGGTCGAGTTGCTGGGCGTGACACAGGCCAGTCTGGACGCGCATGGCGCCGTGTCAGAAGCGGTGGCCCGGGAAATGGCGCAAGGCGCACGGGGCGCCGCGGCGGCGGACATCGCGGTGTCGATCACCGGTATCGCCGGCCCCGGCGGCTCGGACCACAAACCCGAGGGGCGTGTTTGCTTTGGCCTTGCCACGACGGACGGCGTCATCACGCAAACGGTCGAGTACGGGGCGTTGGGGCGCGCAAGGGTGCGTGAAGCGGCAAGAGACGAGGCGCTTCGCCTGATCCTGACTGCGCTTGCCGACATGCAGCCAGACGCCTGACACCTAAACCCTAGGTGTAAAGCGCGTCCGCCCGGCGTTCGAAGGCGCGCACGATCCGTTGCATAGCTTCGTAAAAGAACATGCCCGCCGCGCCCTGAAGAATCCGGTTCTTGAATTCGAAATCGACGAAAAATGTCACTTCGACCCCATCCTCGACATCGCGGAACGCCCAGTTCGACTGCATGTAGCGGAACGGGCCATCGAGGTATTCGGTGTCGATCTTCATGTCCTGCGGCCACAACACCACGCGGCTGCCGAAGCGTTCGCGGAACACTTTGAAGCTGATTACCAGATCGGCCAGCATGACCTCGTGATCGCCGCAATCCTCGCGCGAGCGGATGCGCGCAGCCGCCGTCCATGGCAGAAATTCGGGGTAATTCCCCACATCCGCGACCAGATCGTACATCTGCTGCGCCGAATACGGCAGGGTGCGTGTTTCTGAGTGTGTGGGCATCTGCTCTTTTGTTTTGCTCGTGACAGTGGCGGGGGATGTCGTATTCTGCGCGGGAAAAATCAAGGGAAACCTATGTCAGAGCGTCCTTATGTCATTGACGAAATGATCTCAGCCAAGACGATTGCAGCGCGCATCGAGGAATTATGTGTGTCGATCCGGGATGAATTCCACGACACGGACCAATTGGTCGTGGTGGGACTCTTGCGGGGAAGCTTCGTCTTCATCGCGGATCTGGTGCGCGAACTGGACCTGCCGGTGGAGGTCGATTTCCTGGAGGCGTCCTCCTACGGCAACAGCATGGAATCGAGCCGCGAGGTGCGTATCCTCAAGGATCTGCGCGGCCGGGTCGAAGGCCGAGACGTTCTGATCGTCGAGGATATCGTCGATACTGGCCACACCCTCAAGCATGTCACCGGACTTCTGGGCTCGCGCAATCCGGGTCGGCTGCGCACCATCGCGCTTTTGGACAAACCATCACGGCGCGAAACGGACGTCACCGCAGACTGGATCGGGTTTTCGATTCCGGATGAATTCGTCGTGGGTTATGGCATAGACTTCGCACAACGAAACCGGAACCTGCCCTACATCGGAAAGGTGCGTTTCGCGGACTGATGCCCCCGGACAGGACACCGCCCGGCGGTCACGATTTGGTGTGGCGAAACGTCACTGTTTCCGTCGCATCGAAGGCCAAACTGCGCTATGGTTGTGCTACCGAACCATCTAGCGAGTTATTACAGGGAGCTTCGTCATGAAAATATTCATCACCTCGGCCGTGGCCGCCGCGACATTGTTCACAGGCAGCCTTGCCTACGCGCAGGATGACTTTTCCGGCCAGTTGAAGGCGCGGCAGGGCCAATTCCGGATCATGGCGATCAATCTTGGCATTCTGGGCGACATGGCCAAGGGCGAAACGGAGTACAACGCCGAAGCGGCACAAGCCGCGGCGGATACATTGGTCGCGGTGTCGATGATCCAGCAGGCGCCGATGTGGCCGGAAGGCTCGGACGAGATGTCGATAGACGGCACCCGCGCGCAGACCACGATCTGGGAGCAGACCGACGATTTCCAGTCCAAATGGGCCGATTTCGGCTCCGCTGCCGAAGCGATGCAGGCCTCGGCCGCATCCGGACAGGATGCATTGGGCCCGCTCATGGGACAGGTGGGTGGTGCCTGCAAGGCATGCCACGACGATCACCGCGCCCCGGCGGATTAACCGTCACAGATGAAACGGCTGATCATTACGGGTGCACTGGTGCTGACGGCTGTTGCGGCGGCGGGGTTCGTCCTGACGCGCGCAGCGCCGTTGGACGCGGACCGCTTTGATTCGATCGACGGGGACGCGAGCCGGGGCGAAACGGTATTCATCGCCTCGGGCTGTGCCTCCTGCCATGCTGCGCCCGACGCCGAAGGCGACGGCAAGCGCGTCCTGGCTGGCGGTCAGCGGTTCGATACGGATTTCGGAACATTCGCCGCCCCGAATATCTCGCCTGACCGGGAGGCCGGAATTGGTGACTGGACCGTGACCGAGTTCGCCAGCGCGGTGACGCGGGGCGTGTCTCCGGAGGGGCGGCATTACTTTCCCGCCTTCCCCTATACGTCCTATGTTCACATGACCGATCAGGACGTGGCTGACCTGTGGGCCTTCTGGCAGACATTGCCAGCCGATGCGACGGCGAACGCCGCACACGAACTGGCGTTCCCGTTCAATATCCGGCGCGCGATCGGCCTGTGGAAGCAGATCTACATGCCCGACGGTTTTGTCCTGTCGCAGCCGGAAACACCGGAGGTAGAGCGCGGGCGCTACTTGGTGGAAGCCCTTGCGCATTGCGGCGAATGCCACACGGCGCGCAGCGCGCTTGGTGGCATGCAGCGATCAAGTTGGCTGGAGGGGGCCGCCAACCCGTCCGGTCGCGGTAAGATCCCGTCGCTGGTGCCAGACGATCTGGACTGGAGCGCCAAGGATATCGCCTATTATCTCGAATCGGGGTTCACACCGGAGTATGACAGCGCCGGCGGGCATATGGTCGCCGTGATCGAGAACTTCGCACAGCTGCCCAAGAGCGACCGGCAGGCGGTTGCAGCCTATCTCAAGGCGTTGCCCTGATCGGCATCCTTGCAAACCGTGACCGCAATCCCGCAAGCGAGTCGCGGCCACGCGAGTGGACTACAGTTGCTAAGCGTTGGCGAGTTTCGCTTCTCGATTGCGGCGCAGGCGGGCGAAATCGTCGCCGGCGTGATACGAGGAGCGCGTGAGCGGCGTTGCCGACACCATCAGGAAGCCCTTGCCATAGGCGGCTTTTTCATAGCTTGCGAATTCCTCGGGGGTGACAAAGCGATCAACGGCATGGTGCTTGAGCGTCGGCTGCAGATATTGTCCGATGGTCAGGAAATCCACATCGGCGGCGCGCATGTCGTCCATCACCTGATGCACGGCTTGGCGACCCTCGCCCAGTCCGACCATGATCCCCGACTTGGTAAAGATCGACGGATCGATTTCCTTGACCCGTTGCAACAGGCGCAGGGAATGGAAATACCGCGCGCCGGGACGCACTTCGGGGTACAGGCCCGGCACGGTTTCAAGGTTGTGGTTGAAGACATCGGGTTTGGCCGCGACAACGGTTTCCAGCGCGTCCGGCGCGCATTTCAGGAAATCTGGTGTCAGGATCTCGATCGTCGTCTTGGGCGAACGATGCCGCACGGCGCGGATGGTCTGGGCGAAATGTTCCGCCCCGCCATCCGCGAGGTCGTCGCGGTCGACAGACGTGATGACCACGTGGTTCAAGCCCAGCTTCTGCACGGCGTCGGCCACGCGGCCCGGTTCGAACGCGTCAAGCGTGTCTGGACGCCCGGTTGCGATATTGCAGAAGGTGCAGCCGCGCGTGCAGATATCCCCCATGATCATCATGGTGGCGTGCCCCTGCGCCCAGCACTCGCCAGCATTGGGACATCCCGCCTCTTCGCACACCGTGACGAGGTTGTTCTCGCGCATGATGCGACGCGTCTCGTTATACCCCTCGCCGCCCGGTGCCTTTACACGAATCCAGCTTGGCTTTTTCGGCTGTGCATTGTCCGGGCGATGCGCCTTCTCGGGATGGCGCTGTTCTGGTATCTTGAGGTCACGCAACGATTTTTCCCCTCTATGTCAGATGCGAACTTCTCTAACATATAACTTAGCAGGGGGGCAGTGCCAGTGTTGCATAGCTGCATTGCGGCTTCAAATTCCCTCTTTAACGAGTTCCCCCCTGCACCAACCCGCCCGACAGCGTCGGACAGACCCCGCGTCAGCCTGGAATGTGTCGCACGGCAGAGCGTGTCGCGTTCATTTGAAGTCCCGCGACCGCTCCACCCTTTGGCCAGCGCATGTCGGCGACGCGCTAGCCGATCAAAGCACCATTTCCAGTCCTGTCCTGGGTGTAGAACTGTGTCAGTCGTTGCAAGGCAATCCGAAGCACGACCTTGCCCGAGCGTGCCGACCAGCCCAGTCGTTTTTCGGTGGCCTCCAGACCCTCGCGCAGGCAACAGCAGCGCAAGACCACTTCACTCAGGCCCGGACCCAGTTCCCTGATCGCATCCAGCGTCCGGATCATCGCATCACTGCGCCGCGCATCCCGCAAGGACGACGCGGTGGCATAATGCGGGTGCAGCGCGTCGGCGCTTTCCCAGCCCAGCAAATCCGACGCCCCGAAACCGGCGATCGTGAAATCCTCGTGAAGACGATCCCCGGCCACCACGAATTCGGACGGCAGGAAAGGTTTGCCGTCCGCCCCCCGGCGGCGGGACAGCGCGGCGATCGGGCTTTCAAAGCCGGGTCCGGTAGAGTGTGACCGATCCCGCGATCGCCGATCCGGTTCTGCGTCTGAAAACACCGAAACGGGCGCGTCTGCCGGGCGCGCGGCGTGGCCATCCCGGGCGGCCATCAGCCCCGGCAGGCAACTGCGCCCCTCTTGCGTCACCCGGTAGCGCATGACGGTCGTGCCGCCCACGGGCTCGATCCAGTTCCGCAGGATGAGCGCCGCTGCAAGCGCGACATCGACCTTGCCCAGAACAACCGTTTCGCCTTCGCCGACTGTCTTGATGATCGCGGGTTGCGGCAGATCAGGGCTGTAAAGCAGCATCGCGCGCGCCTCGCAAAGCCGTCGCAAGGCCACGGTCGCATTGTCCAGCTGCGCCAGAAGATGCGCCACATCCTCGGGCGGCGCGTCGCTGGCGCCAAGCACCTGATCGACAAGAGGATCATCCCGCAGCGTTTCGAGTTTGCGCACTTGTCGCAGGATGGTCGATGCATGGCATCCGGCCTCGCGGGCGATGTCACGGATCGGCCGTCCTTCGGCGGTGTGGGCCAGATAGCGGCGCGCCGCTTCGGGCAGAAGCGGGTCCACAGCGGGACGATGTTGAACGTCGTGCAGGTCAGTCATGGAAATCCCCCATTGGAAGTCTGTCAGAAATATCCCCAGGTTTATCAACAGACGATACGCAACCTATGCGGGTATTTATTTCCGATTTGTTAACTTTCAGCCTGAGACAAAGTTCTGTTTCCAAAACGTAAACAAACGGAAATGGCACCGCACGCAGATCTGCTGACCACGCAACACACCCCAGGGTTGTGCAATGATGCCCCGGTCATCGACCTGCACAAACCACCACGGGGGACATTTCATGCAAGACCTTCTGACCCAACTGACCACCCTGCGCCGCCCACGCCTGTTGATCCGCGCCGCGCGGATCGGAGCCCAATCCTATCGCCGCGACACGCGCCTGCCGCGTCTTCTGGGGTATGGCGTGTCGATGCGCAATGGGCCGGCCCTGCTCGCGCTGATAGCGCTCGAGGCCGAGATGAACGACACACGCAAAAGCGGCGACGCGTCCTACAGCATCGCCGCGCATGTCGACATGTTGACCGCCGTGATGGGCGAAGCGCAGTTGCTCAAGGCACAGGTGGCGCCGCGCGACGTGACCTGAGCCTACATGAACGCGTCCGGCATCGAGGCTTTCTTCCGGGTCATGTAATCCGTCAGCGCCGCGTGGATCGATGGGTCCAGCGGCGGTTGCTGATAGGTGTCCAGAAGGCGCTGCATCCGTTCGGTTGCCAACGAGACAGTGTCGCGGGCGCCTTCTTCGGACCAGGTTTCATAGGGTTTGAAATCGAACAGGTCGGAGCGCCAGAAGGCTGATTTGAAATTGGCCTGAGTGTGCGCGCAGCCAAGGTAGTGCCCGCCCGGGCCGACCTCGGCAATGGCGTCCATGGCCTGCGATTCCACATCGACCGATACGCCCTGCGCCATCTTGTGCAGCGCCCCTAGCTGGTCGGCATCCATCACGAATTTCTCGAACGAGGCGACCAGCCCACCTTCCAGCCAACCGCAAGAATGCAGCATGAAATTCACGCCCGACAAAAGTCCGGTATTCAGGCTGTTGGCCGTTTCATAGGCCGCCTGCGCATCGGGAAGCTTCGACCCGTTGAAACTGCCTGCGGACCGAAACGGCAGGCCAAGGCGGCGGGCCAACTGCCCTGCCCCGTAGGTGATCTGGCTCGCTTCGGGGGTGCCGAACGTGGGCGCGCCGGAATTCATGTCGATCGAGGTGACGAAGGCGCCAAAGATCACCGGCGCGCCGGGGCGCACAAGCTGGCTGTAGGCAATGCCAGCCATCACTTCGGCCAGGACCTGCGTCAGGGTGCCCGCGACCGATACCGGCGCCATCGCGCCGCCGACGATAAAGGGGCTGACGATGCAGGCCTGGTTGTTCTGCGCATAGACTTCCAGCGCGCCCATCATCACGTCGTCAAACGTCATCGGGGAATTGATGTTGATCAGCGATGTCAAAACCGTGTTGTCCCGGACGAAGTCCTTGCCGAACAGGATCTCGCACATCTCGACACTGTCCTGGGCGCGGCTGGGTTCGGTCACCGCCCCCATGAACGGCTTGTCCGACAGCGTCATATGCGCCATCAGCATGTCGAGATGGCGCTTGTTCACCGGGATATCCGTGGGTTCGCACACCGTGCCGCCGGAGTGATGCAGCCATTTCGACATGTATCCCAGCTTCACGAATTTCTCGAAATCAGCCATCGTCGCATAGCGCCGACCGGTCACCGAGTCGTGCACGAAGGGCGGGCCATAGACCGGCGCCAGAACCAGGTTGCGACCGCCGATTTCGACCGACCGTTCCGGATTGCGCGCGTGTTGCGTAAAGCTCGAAGGCGCCGTGCTGCACAGCGTGCGGGCCAGACCGCGCGGGATGCGGACACGCTCGCCGGTCACATCGGCGCCGGCCTCGCGCCAGCGGTCCAGGGCGCCGGGGTTGTTTACGAAGTTGACGCCGATTTCGGCCAGCACGGTTTCGGCGTTGGCTTCGATGATATCCAGCGCCTCTTCGGTAAGAACCTCGAAATTCGGGATATTGCGCTGGATGTATTTTGCCGTTTCGGTGGAGACGGCCATGCGCTCGGCACGTCGCGCTGCGCCACCGCCACCCCGAGACCTTTTGCGCGTTGCTGCTTCAGCCATGACTGCCCTCCGTACGGGTTTCTTCTGTGGTCGGCGTGGTGCCAGTGGACATTCCATAATATGAGAGGACGGGGGCACAGGGACAATTTGCGGCGGGTGCGTGGCGAAAGCGACATTCCAGTCCATCGGCGGGAACCATTCGCGGGGTGGCGGGTTCTGTCCTCGCGGAAGAACAGGAGAAAACCATGCGCTTTGCCCCAAGAAAAACCGTTGCAATGACGGCAGTCCTGATTGTCGGACTGCTCGTTGCCTGGATCGGATTCTCGGGTCGGACCCTGCCGCTTGGGCTGAGTATTCCCTTCGGCATATCGATTGTCCTGTGCTTTCTGGTCTGGATCATTGGCGCGCGCATCGTGCATGTGGCATTTCGCGAAACCTGAACCGCGTTTTCCACGCATCGGGAATATTGCCATTTACCATGGCTCTGCCTATCAGGAGCCATGAGCACACATGACCATGACCGCCTCCTGATCATTGATTTCGGCAGCCAGGTGACGCAGTTGATCGCGCGCCGCCTGCGGGAACTCAACGTCTATTGCGAGATTCACCCGTTCCAGAACGTCACCGATCGCTTTCTGGAAGATTTTGCGCCCAAGGCGATCATCTTTTCCGGTGGTCCCGACAGCGTTATGCGTGATGGGTCCCCGCGCCCGCCCGCGAAAGTTTATGAGTTGGGCGTGCCGATCCTGGGCATCTGCTATGGACAGCAGGTGATGATGCAGGATCTGGGCGGCACCGTCGAAGCAGGCGAGCACGCCACCGCCGAGTTTGGCCGCGCCTGGGTCACGCCGTCCGACCAGCGCGACGATATTTTGCATGGATGGTTCATGGACGGGTCCGGCCGCGAACAGGTCTGGATGAGCCACGGCGACCATGTGTCTGATCTTGCACCTAATTTCGAAGTTCTGGGGACGTCGCCCGGCGCCCCGTTCGCGATCACGGCCGACCGGTCGCGTCACTTCTACGCGGTGCAGTTTCACCCCGAGGTTCACCACACGCCGAACGGCAAGACGCTGTACCAGAATTTCGTTCAGCTTGCCGGGTTCACGGGCGACTGGACAATGGACGCCTACAAGGACGAGGCAATCCGCAAGATTCGCGACCAAGTCGGTGACCGCAAGGTGATCTGCGCCTTGTCGGGCGGTGTCGACAGTTCAGTCGCGGCGGCGCTGCTGCACGACGCGATCGGCGAACAGTTGACTTGCGTGTTCGTGGATCATGGCCTGTTGCGCCTGAACGAGGCCGAAGAGGTCGTGACCATGTTCCGCGATCACATGAATCTCCAGGTGATCCATGCGCAGGAACAGGAATTGTTCCTGGGTGAGCTTGACGGCGTAAGCGACCCGGAAACAAAAAGAAAAATCATTGGCCGCCTTTTCATCGACGTGTTCCAGAAATACGCGAACGACATTGACGGCGCGGAATTTCTTGCGCAGGGCACGCTTTACCCCGACGTGATCGAAAGCGTCAGCTCCAGCGGCGGGCCATCGGTCACGATCAAGAGCCACCACAATGTGGGTGGCCTGCCCGAAAAGATGGGTCTCAAGCTGGTCGAACCGCTGCGCGAGCTGTTCAAGGACGAGGTGCGCGACCTCGGGCGCGAGCTGGGGCTGCCCGACAGCTTTATCGGACGGCACCCGTTCCCGGGCCCCGGCCTTGCCATCCGATGCCCCGGCGAGATCACCCGCGACAAGCTGGACATCCTGCGCAAGGCCGACGCGGTCTATATCGACCAGATCCGCAAACACGGGCTTTATGACGAGATTTGGCAAGCCTTCGTCGCCATCCTGCCCGTGCGCACCGTTGGCGTCATGGGGGATGGCCGGACCTACGACTATGCCTGCGCACTGCGCGCTGTCACATCCGTTGACGGGATGACCGCAGATTATTACCCGTTCACCCATGAGTTTCTTGGCGAAACGGCAACGCGCATCATCAACGAGGTGAAGGGCATCAATCGCGTGACCTATGACATCACCTCCAAACCGCCGGGAACGATCGAGTGGGAATGAACCTTGCATTCATCGGCTTGGCGGTGCTTGGCGTGACCGGATCGGCTCTGGCCGAGCCGACTTATCACCGCGTGACCGGCGTTGCTGCCGATGATGTGTTGAACATCCGTGCCGAGCCTCGGGCAACAAGCGCCGATATCGGTGATCTTGCGCAGGATGCAAAGCGGATCGAAGTGTTTGGGTTCGATGCCTCGGGCAACTGGGCCCATATCGCGCGGAACGGGCGGGATGGCTGGATCGCGACGCGATTCCTGGCGCGCGATAAGGTTGCCACGCTGGCGGACAGCACGGTGCCCATCGGTCTGGTCTGCGGCGGCACCGAACCGTTTTGGGCCCTGGCGCTGCATGGCGCGGAGGCGCGTTATTCCCATCCCGCCGATGGCGACACCGACTTCGCCCTCGACACTGTCGACGTCGCCGAAGGACACCGCGGAAGCCCGGCCCTGATCACGGCGTCGGCTGACACCAACGAGGTGATCGAGGCGACTATCACAGGTGCCACCTGCACCGACGGGATGAGCGACCGCGATTACGGGTGGTTGGTGACCATGCAGCTGCGCAAGCCCGGCCAGCAACGCTTTCTGAAAGGCTGTTGTCATCTGCCGCCCGACTGATCTGTCCTTGCAACCCGGTCTGCCTCTATGAGCCTGACGCCAACCGTCCGGGCCTGCTTGTGGATGATCGGGGCTATCGTGTCTTTCACGTCGATGGCGATTGCCGGGCGCGCGGTGAGCCTGAACCTCGATACGTTCGAGATCATGATGTATCGCAGCGTCATAGGTGTCGGCATCGTGTTGGTGGTCGCCGGGTGGGCCAGCACGCTGCACCAGGTCCGCACGAAACAACTGGGCCTGCATTTCATCCGGAATGTCAGCCATTTCGCAGGCCAGAACCTTTGGTTCTATTCCATCACCGCAATCCCGCTGGCACAGGTCTTCGCGCTTGAGTTCACCTCACCGCTCTGGGTGATTGTCCTGGCCCCGCTGGTTCTTGGCGAAAGGTTGACCAAGTCACAGGGCATCGCGGCGGTGGTCGGCTTTATCGGCATTCTTGTGGTCACCCGGCCCAGCCCCGAGACCTTTCACGTCGGTCAGGTCACAGCGGCCCTGGCGGCCATCGGCTTTGCCGGTTCGGCGGTATTCACCCGCCGGCTGACGCGTACGGAAACCATCACCTGCATTCTGTTTTACCTGACCGTGATGCAGGCTTTTCTGGGCCTCGCCTTTGCGGGCTTTGACGGGGATATCGCCCTGCCCACCGCAGCCAATATCCCTTGGGTCGTGATCATTGGGGTGGCCGGGTTGGTTGCGCATTACTGCCTGACCACCGCGCTGTCCCTGGCCCCGGCCACCATCGTGATGCCGATCGATTTCGCGCGCTTGCCGGTGATCGCGATCGTTGGCGTGATGCTTTACGCAGAACCGCTCGACCCGTTCGTTCTGATGGGGGCTGCGCTGATATTCGGAGCGAATTACTACAACATCTGGTCCACGACGCGGACCGCGCCCCGGTAACGTAACGAAATTGTGACGCTGCGGAACAACGCGCCGCATGACGCTGGGTCAAAATTGACCGCGCGTCATTCCGTTGGGTACCGCAAGATCGAGGAGAACAGCCAAAATTAGGGATGAGGGTCCAGTGACACGATTGATGACAAGCGCGGTTGCGCTTGCCGTCGCCGCAGGTGCGGCGCAGGCAGGCGGAATCGAACACTCCAGTAATGATTACAATTTCCTGTTTACGCCGAACGACCAGCTCCAACTCAGCTTTTCACATCTGAGTCCGGACCTGTCGGGCAAATACACCCCTCAGCTGACCGCGGCCGGGGGCGGCGAGGAGGACACCGGCAACATGCTGGGCAATGACACGGGCTATGGGCTGGCCTACAAGAACGAGTTCACCGAGAGCTTCACCTTCGGTCTCTATCTGAACGATCCCTACAACGCGAACGCGGAATATACCAAAGGGGTGTATTCGGGCCTGACCGCCGATTGGGACAGCGACCAGGTGGCGCTTGTCGGCAAGTACAGCGTCAGCGACCGCGTTTCGGTCTTTGGCGGCGCGCGCTATGTCGAAAGCCAGGCGGATATCCTCATACCCGATCTGCTGGTCCGCAGCTCCGTGGGACGCAACGCGCAGACCCTGGGCGCCGAAGCGCAAGCGCTCGGCGCTCAGGCCCAGCAATCGGGCGCAGAGGCCGAGGCAGCCGGGCGCGCCGGTGATGCCGCGACAGCACAGCAGCTTGGCGCAGAGGCGCAAACGCTCGGAGCGCAGGCGCAGCAGTTGGGCGCACGCGCCGAAACGCTGGGTGCCGCGGCCCAGGATGTCGACACTTCGATGGATTACACCGCCAGCGGGAGCCGCGTGGGCGACTGGGGGGCCCTCCTGGGCGTCGCCTACGAGATTCCCGATATCGCGCTGCGCGTCGTGCTGTCCTGGCAAAGCGAGATCGACCACAGGTTCAGAACCTCGGAAACACTCGCCGGTTTGGACATCGACACCGATGGGGGCGACACCAAGGTGAAAATGCCACAGGTTGTCACACTGGATTTTCAAACCGGGGTTGCGCCGGGCACGCTGGTCTATGGTCAGGTCAAGTGGACCGAATGGTCAAAATGGGACGTGCGCACCCCCGAATACGAAGGGGTCACTGGCGGCAACGTGACCGGCTTCGACAACGACCGCACCACGTGGAAGCTCGGTGTCGGGCGTGCCTTCACCGATGATGTCTCCGGCTTTGCACAGGTCACCTACGAAGCACAGAATGGCGATGCCACATCGCGGCTTGCTCCGCGCGACGGGTTCGCGAGCCTCGGGGTCGGCGGTCAGTATGCCATGGACAACATGACGTTGCGCGGGGGTCTCGAATATGTCTGGATCGGCGACGCCGAGGACGCGTCCGGTACGAGGTTCGAAGACAATACCGCCCTTGGCGTCGGCCTGTCCCTGACGGTCGATTTCTGAACCGTCCCGTAGAAGAGTCTAGCCCCGTCGGGCTCTGTCTGGCGGGCATTTGAATGACATGCGCAGCGCAGGGATCACGCGCCCCTGCCCAAAGGGCTGCCGGCAATTCGACGCCATGTCGCCGAGGCAAGACACCCGACTGTCGCGTCGCCACGCCACAACCGTTTGACGCCGCCGTGCCGCATCGCTAACCCCGCATGGGCAGCGGTTTCCGGCATGGAGTTGGCGCAATGATCTACGCATCGGCAGAAGAATGGCACAATGCGCCGCATAAACGCGTGGTGCTCTTTGCCATGTCCGGACTGGGCAAGACCCATATGTCGAACCTCCTGCGCGATACGGGCGCGTGGTTCCACTACTCCATAGACTACCGCATCGGCACCCATTACATGGGCGAATACATCGTCGACAATGCCAAGCGCGAAGCGATGAAGGTGCCGTTCCTGCGCGATCTGCTGATGTCGGATTCGATCTATATCGGTTCCAATCTCAGCTTTGACAATCTCGCTCCCGTCGCGACCTATCTCGGCAAGCCGGGCGACCCGGCACGTGGCGGCATGCCGATTGACGAATATCACAAGCGACAGGAACAGTTCCGCCGCGCCGAGATATCGGCGTTGCTCGACACCGGCTATTTCATCGACCGCGCCATCGACCTGTACGGGTATCCGCACTTCGTTTGTGACACCGGCGGTTCGATCTGCGAATGGGTCGATCCGGACGATCCAACGGATCCGATCCTGACCGAGCTGTCGAAACATGCCCTTCTGGTCTGGATCAAGGGGGACGAGGCGCATACACAAGAGCTGATCCGACGCTTTGATCGCGCCCCGAAACCAATGGCCTATCAACCCGAGTTCCTGAAAAGGGTATGGGCGGAATATCTGAATGAATACAACAAGAAAGAGTCCGATGTTGACCCGGACGACTTCATTCGATGGACGTATGCAAAAGCCTTGGCTCATCGCCAGCCCCGCTATCAGAGAATGGCAGAACGCTGGGGCGTGACCATAAACGCGACCGACCTGATTGCCGATGCTTCGCCGCGGGCCTTCGAGGGTCTGATCGGCCGCGCGCTTGACCGAAAAAGACTGTAATCCATGCCTATCAAACTGCCCGACAACCTGCCCGCTTATGACGTGCTTCGACGCGAAGGCGTGATGGTGATCCCCGATGAATTGGCCAGTTCACAGGATATCCGGCCGCTGCGGATCGCGCTTTTGAACCTGATGCCCAAGAAAATCCAGACCGAGAACCAGTTCGCCCGGCTGATCGGGGCCACACCTTTGCAGATCGAATTCAGCCTGATCCGCATGACAGAGCATCAGGCCAGGAACACCGCCGCCGATCACATGGAAAGCTTTTACCGCCCCTTCGCCGAAGTGGCCGACAGCGGCGAAAAGTTTGACGGGCTCATCATCACCGGCGCACCGATCGAACATTTACCATTTAGCGAAGTGACTTACTGGGACGAGCTCTTGCAGGTGATGAACTGGACCCAGACCCATGTGCATTCCACCTTCGGCGTGTGCTGGGGTGGCATGGCGATGATCAATCACTTCCACGGCGTGCGGAAGGTCAGCCTGCCGAAAAAGGCATTCGGCTGCATTCGCCACCGCAACCTCGCTCCTGCCTCACCCTATCTGCGGGGCTTTTCCGACGACATGGTGGTCCCGGTCAGCCGCTGGACCGAAATTCGCCGCGAGGACGTCGAAAAAGCCGGGCTTCCGATCCTGATCGACAGTGAAGACACCGGTCCCTGCCTGATCGAGGACCCGGATCATCGTGCGCTTTATGTCTTCAACCATTTCGAATACGACAGCGGCACATTGAAAGAAGAATATGACCGCGACGTCGCCAGCGGGACACCGACAAACGTGCCCGCGAATTACTATCCAAACGACGATCCTTCGAAACAACCGCAAAACCGTTGGCGCGGCCATGCGCATCTTCTCTATGGCAACTGGTTGTCAGAGATCTACCTGACAACTCCGTTCGATATCGAACAGATTGGAACGTCCCGCACCGATTTGCGCAACAAATAGGAGGTCGCATTGGCGTTAAAGGGATTTGGCGTGCTGTTGGGATGCGCAGCCGCATTGGTTGTGACAACATCCTGCACCGCCTCCTATCGAGAGGCGCGGGCCGAGGACCGGTTTCCGCCCATCGGCAACTTCCTGAACGTCGATGGCACCCGTGTTCACTATGTGACAAAGGGCGAAGGCCCCGACCTTGTGCTGATCCACGGGGCCAGCGGCAACCTGCGCGATTTCACCTTCTCTCTGGTCGACAAACTGGCGGAACGCTATCGCGTGACAGCGTTCGACCGTCCCGGCCTCGGGTATACGGATCGCGTCAACCCGGATGGCACCACGATCATCCAGCAAGCCAATCTTCTGGCCGACGCGTCACGACAACTTGGCCTGCAAAAACCGATGGTTCTGGGCCAATCATACGGCGGTGCGGTAGCCTTGGCCTGGGCCGTCGAACAGCCTGACGTTCTGTCGGCTCTCGTGCTTGTCTCTGCCGCGTCAAATCCATGGGATACCGGGATCAGCACCTTCTACAAGGTCACATCAAGCGACCTTGGCAGCGCAACTGTCGTGCCAGCCATCACCGCTTTTACACCCAACGCGATCGTCGCGGACGCCATAGACGGCGTATTTCGCCCGCAATCTGCGCCAGAAGAATATGCAGATTATATCGGCGTGCCGCTCACCTTGCGCCGCGTGTCCATGCGCGCCAACGCGATGCAGCGCGCCAATCTGCTGGACGAGATCGAGGCTCTCCACCTCCGCTACGGCAGCATAGACGTCCCGACCGAGATCATTCACGGCGATGCCGACACCACGGTGGGTCTGTCGATCCATTCAATCCCCTTGTCCAACCAGATTAAAGAAGCCAATCTGACCGTCCTCGAAGGAATCGGCCACATGCCCCACCACGCTGCCGAACCCGAGGTCATCGGCGCCATTGACCGGGCAGCCTCACGCGCGGGTTTGCGTTAATCGCGTTAACATCCCATATTCAATTCAGAACAGACGACAGAAAGAGCCGAAGATGGACCTCCCCTTCGATGGTGCAATCAGCGCCTTTTTCGACGATGACGCCCCCGAAGATATCCGAAACGCCATCAAACGCCGGGAAAAAGGTGAACTCATCAATCCTGAGTACCCCTATGATGAGCGTATGCCGCGCAAGGCATACAAGAAGGACCTGGGCGCGCTTCAGATAGAACTGGTCAAGATGAAGACCTGGGCCCGCGAGACGGGGACCCGTGTCGTGATTGTGTTCGAAGGCCGGGATGCTGCAGGAAAAGGCGGCACAATCAAAAGGTTCCGCAAGAACCTTAATCCGCGTGGCACAAATGTCGTGGCGCTGTCCAAACCGTCTGACACCGAAGCGACGCAATGGTATTTCCAGCGCTATATCGACCATCTGCCCGCCGCCGGGGAAATCACGTTCTTTGACCGAAGCTGGTACAATCGCGCCGTGGTTGAACATGTGTTTGAATTCTGCACGCCGGATCAGCGCATGCAGTTCTTCCGCCAAGCCCCTGATTTTGAAAAGATGTTGGTCGATGATGGCATTCAGCTTTTCAAGATCTGGCTCAATGTCGGGCGCGCCGAACAGTTGCGCCGCTTTCTGAAACGTGAACGCGATCCGCTCAAGCAATGGAAACTTTCCTGGATCGACGTTGAAGGTCTGAAAAGATGGGACGCCTACAGCGCCGCGATCCAGGAAACCTTCGCCAAGACCCACACCGATCACGCCCCCTGGACCATCGTGCGCTCTGACGACAAGCGTCGCGCTCGGATCAACGCCATTCGCAGCGTGCTGATGGCTCTCGACTACGCGCATAAAGACACCAAGGCCCTGGGCAGGATCGACCCTCGTGTCTGCGGCGGTCCGGATATCTGGGATGGCTAAACGCGGCTATCATCACGGCAATTTGCGCCAAGCGCTCGTCGATGCGGCGCTCGAACTGATCACCGAAAAAGGGCCGACAGGTTTCACCCTGTCCGAAGCGGCCAAGCAGGCCGGCGTGACCCCTGCCGCCGTATACCGCCATTTCGAGGGCCGCGAGGACCTGATCGCCGAAGCCGCGATGCAGGGCTACGAAATCTTTGCCGACGTGATGCAATACGCCTACGAGAGCGGCCAGCCTTCCGCCCTTGCCGCCTTTGAAGCGACCGGCCGCGCCTATCTCGCCTTCGCGCGCAAGCACCCCGGCCATTACATCGCGATGTTCGAAAGCGGTATTTCCGTCAATCGCACACCCGAGCTTGCCGCTCTGTCGACCCGTGCGCGCTCGGTGCTGGAACGCGCCGCCAATGACTTGTCGCAGCACATACCGCCGGAAAAGCGGCCGCCCGCCTCGATGTTCTCGGCCCATATCTGGGCGCTCAGCCACGGTGTTGTGGAACTCTTCGCGCGGAACTCTCCCGGCACAACCGCGCCTTTTCCCCCCGAAGAATTGCTGGAAACCGGCATCGGCGTCTACCTGCGCGGTTTGGGCCTTATCGAGCCGGATCAGTGACGTGACAAACACGAAAACAAGGATTACATCCACCCCATGACACAGGAACTTCACATCGTCGGCGGCGGCATGGCCGGATCGGAAGCCGCTTGGCAGGCTGCCAATGCGGGCGTGCGCGTGGTGATTCATGAAATGCGCCCCAAGGTCGAAACCTTCGCGCACAAGACCGGCGACCTTGGTGAAATGGTGTGTTCGAATTCCTTCCGCTCGGATGACGACGAACAGAACGCAGTGGGCCTTCTGCATTGGGAAATGCAGGCGGCGAACGGTCTGATCATCAACACGGCCCATCAGCACCGCCTGCCCGCAGGCGGCGCCTTGGCCGTCGATCGCGATGCGTTCAGCGCCGAAATCACCGCTCGGCTCCGGGCTCACCCGAACGTGACGGTGAGCCACGAGGAAGTCCTGGACCTGCCTGACAGCGGCCATTGGATTTTCGCCACCGGCCCGCTGACAAGCAGTGCCCTGGGCCAGGCAATCCAGACGGAAACGGGCACGGATCGGCTGGCCTTTTTCGACGCCATCGCGCCCATTGTCTATTTCGACAGCATCGACATGTCCAAGGCATGGATGCAATCGCGCTACGACAAGGGAGACACCGTCGAAGAACAACGCGCCTATATCAACTGCCCGATGGATCGCGACCAATACGAGGCCTTCATCGACTCGCTTCTCGGCGCAGACAAGACCGCGTTTCACGAGGGTGAGACCGCCGGCTATTTCGATGGCTGCCTGCCCATCGAAGTCATGTCCGAACGCGGACGCGAAACCTTGCGGCATGGTCCAATGAAGCCCGTGGGGCTGACCAACCCGCACCAACCGGACGTGAAGCCATGGGCGGTTGTGCAGTTGCGCCGGGACAATGCCCTGGGCACGCTGTATAATATCGTGGGCTTTCAGACCAAGATGAAGTACGGCGCGCAAACCTCTGTTTTCCGCATGATTCCCGGCCTCGAAAATGCCAGCTTTGCGCGCCTTGGCGGCATCCACCGCAACACGTTTCTCAACAGTCCCAGCTTGCTCGATGAACAGATGCGCCTGCGATCCAAACCAAATATTCGCTTCGCCGGCCAGATCACGGGTGTTGAGGGATATGTCGAATCCGCCGCGATGGGTTTGCTGGCGGGCCGCATGGCGGCCGCTGATATCCTTGGCCAACCCATGCCCGAGGTGCCGCAAGACAGCGCCCATGGCGCACTGATACACCACATCACCGGCGGCGCAGACGCCAAGACCTTTCAGCCCATGAACGTCAATTTCGGCCTCTTCCGGCCGGTCGACGGCCTCAGGGGAGGACGCCGCGGGCGCCGCGATCGCTACAAGGCGTATACGGACCGGGCCAAGACGGCATGGTCACATTGGCTGGAGACGCGCCTGGAGCCGGCATGACCTGCATAGGTGGTCCTCTGCCGCCACTGGCGGCGTTCCCGATCGACAAGGTCTCAACCACGATCACGCCCTGCATCGCCCGGTGGCCAGCGCTGCGCCGCCGCGGCGACGGCTGACCGGGCCGTCGGATGACGTTTACGACCCGCTTCGCGCCCAGCCCGACCGGGCCCTTGCATCTCGGCCACGCCTATTCGGCGCTTCTTGCGTATGACATGGCCCAAGCCGAACAGGGTCGCTTCCTGCTCCGGATCGAGGACAGCGACACCGCGCGCAGCCGCGCCGCGTTCGAAGCGCAGATATACACAGACCTGTCATGGCTCGGCCTGACATGGGAAGACCCGGTCCTGCGCCAATCCGAAAACGCGGCCGCCTATGACCGCGCCCTCGCCCATCTTGGCGCGCGCGGCCTGCTTTTCCCCTGCGCCTGTAGCCGGGGCGACATCCGCAACGCCGCCTCCGCGCCGCAGGAAGGCGCGCCGATGCACGGGCCCGACGGGCTTGTCTATCCCGGCACATGCCGGCACCGCGACTGGAAAGATCGAACCGCAACCGATGCCATTCGCGTGAACATGAGCAAGGCACTGGATCACGTCCCGAACCTGCCGCGTTACACCGAGACCGGCATTCACCCCGCATTAAGGTTAACGCGCGCCGAGATGATAGAGCAGGTCGGCGATGTCGTTCTCGCGCGTCGGGACACGGGACAAGCCGCCTATCACCTCAGTGTCGTTATCGATGACGCCGCGCAGTCAATCACACATGTGATCCGTGGCGCTGATCTGGCCAGCGCAACACCCATTCATGTGCTGCTGCAAATTCTGCTCGATCTGCCAACGCCGATCTACCACCACCACCGGTTGATCCGTGATGACACGGGCAAACGCCTTGCCAAGCGGGACGACGCGCGCGCCATCGCGCTCTACCGTGCACAGGGCGCAACACCACAAGACCTGCGGCAGATGGTCGGAGTATAGACCCGTCCCGCAGCTTCTTCTCTTTTCAAATATGCAAATTCTACGGCTGCAATGGCGCCATGATTTCGACTTCCGCGCCATCCTGAATTTCGATGTAAAAACACGAGCGCCGATTGGTGTGGCAGGCTGGCCCGGCCTGATTGACGATGAGCAACAGGCAGTCCCGGTCGCAATCGACCCGCAAAGCGACCAATTCCTGAACATGGCCCGACGTTTCACCCTTGACCCAGAACGCGGCCCGCGACCGCGACCAATAGGTGACGCGCCCGGTTTCAAGCGTCTTGGTCACCGCGTCGGCATTCATCCAGGCCATCATCAGAACCTCGCCAGACGTCGCATCCTGCGCGACCGCCGGGATGAGGCCTGCGTCATTATAGACCAAAGTCGCAGGATCAAACGTCATGCGGAAAAACCTTTTTGCATCTATTGCATCGTCACCTATCTAGAAGGGAAACGACGAAGGGGAAAGCCATGTCTGGCGATACCGATCTCATAAAGCTTTATTCTGCGCGCATTCTCGAACTGGCAGCCGACATCCCGTGTCATGTCCGGCTCGATGCGCCGAGCACCACAGTGAAAAAACGCTCGCCGCTTTGCGGATCGACAGTGACGGTGGATTTGGTGCTGGAGGATGGGGCCGTCAGCGGCTTTGGCCAGGACGTCAAAGCCTGCGCCTTGGGCCAGGCGGCAGCGTCCGTTGTCGGCGGCGCGATCATCGGCTGCACACCCCGGCAGATCAGCACGGCGCGGGATGAATTGCGCGCCATGCTCAAGGACGGCGGCCCGGTCCCGGCCGCGCCTTTTGAAGGTCTGGAGGTGTTGAAGCCCGCTGCCGAATTCAAGAACCGGCACGCGTCAATTCTTCTGACGCTGGACGCGGCGTCCGAGGCTGCGGCACATCTTGCGGAAACCCAGCCAGCCTGAGCTGACCCGTTAGAAAACGTAGCCCGTTAAAAAAACCGCCGCACTTCAAAAATGAAGGCGGCGGACAAGGTGCGCGTTTGTTGAGACCGTCACGGCTCTGAAGGCAGGCAACCTTCCGGGACAGGTGCATCTATCGGGACAGAATGCATATGAGCGTTCAGGCAAACACGCAGGCAGAAAAAGGCAACAAATTCAGACAAGCACCGGCAGATGCAAGGCCGCGATCAACAACACGACCAACGATATGGCCCCCAAGGCGTCCTGGAGAAGCCCTGTATTGCCGTGGGCCTTGGTCGAGTAAAACGAGGTCGTGAACCGCTGAATCATGGTGATATCCTCCTTGTTGCCGCTTTGTTCTCATACCCCCCCTCCGCTGTAAAGAACTTTTTGAGAACATTTGAGAACAAAAGCGGTCAGCCCACCGAAATCAGTTGAATCGCCTGATCCTGTTTCATCAGGTACAGCAAGCTGCGTGCCGCCGTGCCGCGCTCTGACATCAGCGTCGGATCTTCTTGCAAAAGGCGTCGCGCATCATCTTGAGCCACCTTCATCAGGCCCGCCTGCCGTTCCAGATCGGCGATCTGGAAACGCGGCAACCCGGATTGCACGGTGCCAAGGACATCGCCCGCGCCGCGCATCTCCAGATCGACTTCGGATATGCGGAACCCGTCCTCTGTCTCACGCAGGGTGGTCAAACGTTTCAACCCCGTCTCGCCCAGCGGTGGCTGGTACATCAGCAAACAGGTTGACGCCGCCGCCCCCCGCCCGACGCGCCCGCGCAATTGATGAAGCTGCGCCAACCCGAAGGTTTCCGCGCGCTCGATCACCATGATGGATGCGTTGGGCACGTTGACGCCCACTTCGATCACGGTGGTGGCCACCAGAACACCGGTCTGCCCGGCAACAAAGCGTGCCATCGCGGCGTCCTTGTCGGCCGGCGGCATCTGCCCGTGCACCAGGCCGACAACGTCTTCGCCCAAGGCAGCGCGCAGCCGTTTGAACCGGTCCTCTGCCGCGGTCAGGTCAGAGACTTCGCTTTCATCGACCAGCGGGCAGACCCAATAGGCCTGACGCCCCTCGGCCACGGCCTGGCGCAGACGCTCGACCACGCCATCCATTTGCTCGTTCGACAACATTGCGGTCTTGACCGGCGTGCGGCCTGGCGGCTTTTCATCCAGAACAGAGACGTCCATATCGCCATATTGCGCAAGCGCGAGGGATCGCGGAATCGGTGTCGCAGTCATCACGAGCACATCGACCGCCTCTCCCTTGCGGCCAAGTTCGAACCGCTGGCGCACACCGAACCGATGCTGTTCGTCGATGATGGCCAGTCGCAGATCAGCAAAATCCACATCCTTCTGGAACACCGCGTGCGTGCCCACGAGGATCTGGATATCCCCCTGCGCCAACGCCGCCAATTTGGCCCGACGTTCGGGCCCTTTGTCGCGACCGGTCAGAAGTTCGAGCACCACTCCGGCTTCCTCGGCCAGCGGTTGCAGCCCCTCCAGATGCTGCCGCGCGAGAATTTCCGTCGGCGCCATCATGACCCCCTGCCCGCCCGCCTCCACGGCCGTCAGCAGCGCCATGAAGGCCACAAGTGTTTTGCCCGACCCAACATCCCCCTGCAGCAAACGGTTCATGCGGGACCGACTGGCCATATCGCCCGTGATTTCGTCTATCGCGCGAGACTGTGCGCTGGTGGGTCTGTACGGCAGCGCCGACAGCACCTTGTTGCGCAAAACGCCACGACCCTTGGTTTCAATCCCCGGTTTGGTGCGTTTTTGCGCCCGCGCCAGGGCCAGCGTCAATTGATGCGCAAAGAGTTCATCATAGGCCAGCCGACGTCGCGCAGGGCTGTCCAGCGACACCGCGCCAAATCCCTGCGGGGCATGGGCCAAGTGCAGCGCGGCCTGCCAGCCGGGCCAGCCTTCACGTGCGACCAACTGTGCATCTGCCCATTCCATAAGGTCGGGCGCACGGGCCAAAGCGTCCGTCGCCGCCTTGACCATGGTTTTTTGAGTGATCCCTGCCGTCAGCGGATAGACCGGCTCGAACTCTGGCAGGGTATCAGCCTCATCCGGCAACAGCACATGATCGGGATGCACCATCTGCGCCATGCCATCGAAGACCTCGACCTTGCCAGACACGATTCGCCGCGCGCCGGGTGGCAAAATCCGTGCGACATAATCGCCGCGCGCGTGAAAGAACACGATCTGGAACGCGGTCTTGGCATCTTCGACCGTGACGCGATAGGCGCCTGCCTTGTTGCGCGGCATGCGGTGCTGGCCGACCTGCACCTCGACGGTCAATGTGCAGGGAAGCTCGGCACCCTGAACCGTGTCCCGCAGGCGGCGATCCACCACGGAATGGGGCAGCGTGAAAAGCAGGTCGCGCGGCGAGCCGACACCTATGTGCTGCAATGCCTCAGCCGTTTTCGGGCCGATGCCCTTGAGCCCGCCCAGGTCGCCAAAGAGCGGAAACAGGATTTCCGGCCTGCCGCTCATGTGCCCTCGATCAGGTCGAGCCAGCCGTCTTCGTCGATGATCTCGACCCCCAGATCGCGCGCCTTGGTCTCTTTTGATCCGGACCCCGGCCCGGCGACCAGCAGATCGGTCTTTGCGGATACAGAGCCCGACACCTTGGCGCCCAGCGCTTCTGCGCGCGCCTTGGCTTCGGCGCGGGTCATGCGGTCGAGCGTGCCGGTGAAGACCACCGTCTTGCCCGCCACAGGGCTGCCTTCGGTTTGCGGGCGCTCGGCCTCTTGCACATCCAGATGCGCCACCAGCCGGTCGATCGAGGCGCGCTCCGCCTCCTGTGCGAAGCTCGACACCAATGCAGTGGCCACCACGGTTCCGATCCCGTCGATCCCTGTGAGCCCGGCCCAATGTTCGCTCTCCCGGTCCTGCGCCGCGTCTATCGCGGTAACAAACGCACCCCATGTGCCATAAGACCGGGCGAGCAGGTTCGCGACCACCTCCCCCACATGGCGGATCCCGAGCGAGAAGATCAGCCGCCCAAGCGGGATCGCGCGTTTGTCATCAATCGCGTCGAACAGGTTCTGCGCCGATTTCTCGCCCCAGCCTTCCCGGTTCTTGAGCTGCTGCACACCGCTGCCATAGCGATCCTTGAGCGTGAAGATATCCGCAGGCTCGGCGATCCAGCCATCAGTATAGAACTGCTCGACCTGCTTCGCGCCCAGTCCCTCGATGTCGAACGCGGCGCGCGAGACGAAATGCTTGAGCTTTTCCACCGCCTGCGCCGGGCAGATCAGACCGCCGGAACAGCGTCGAACGGCGTCCCCCTCTTCGCGGATCGCGTCAGAGCCACATTCAGGACAATGCGTGGGAAACGGGTAGGGCGTTGCGTCCTTCCGACGTTGGCCAAGATCCACATCCGCCACCTTCGGAATCACGTCCCCGGCGCGATAGACCTGGACCCAATCGCCGACCCGGATATCCTTGCCGTCCCGGATTGGCGCACCGCTTGCGTCGCGCCCGGCGATGTAATCCTCGTTGTGCAACGTGGCGTTCGACACGACGACACCACCCACCGTCACCGGTGTCAGCCGAGCCACGGGGCTGAGCGCCCCGGTGCGACCCACCTGGATGTCGATCGCTTCGAGCCGCGTCCAGGCCAGTTCAGCCGGGAATTTATGCGCGATCGCCCAGCGGGGCGTGGTTGAACGGAACCCGAGGCGCGACTGGTAGTCCAGATCATCCGCTTTATAGACCACGCCGTCGATATCGTAACCAAGCGTGGCGCGCATGGTCTCGATCATCTGGTAATGCGCGACCATCTCTGCCGGTCCGGTGCAGCGCAGGGTCAACGGGTTGGTCTGGAAGCCCAGGTCTTGCAGGCGTTGGATGGCCCCGGTCTGTGTGTCAGCCAAAGGCGCGCTGAGTACGCCCCAGGAATAGGCAAAGAACCGCAGCGGGCGATCCCGTGTAATGGCCGCATCGAGTTGGCGCAGCGACCCGGCAGCGGCGTTGCGCGGGTTGGCAAAGGTTTTCGCACCCTTGGCGGCTTGCCGTCCGTTCAGATCGGCGAAATCGGCGTGGCTCATATACACTTCGCCGCGCACTTCGAGGATCTCGGGCGCGTCTTCCAGCCGCGTCGGGATATCGCCAATGGTGCGCGCATTGGCGGTCACGTTTTCGCCCACCACCCCGTCGCCGCGCGTGGCGGCTTGCACAAGCGCGCCCTTTTCATAGCGCAGCGCCAAGGAAAGCCCGTCAATCTTGGGTTCGGCCGTGTAAGCTAGGGGGTCGTCGTCTTTCAGCCCCAGATATCGACGGATGCTTTGATCAAAAGCCATGATCTCTGAATCGTCGAACGCGTTGGAGAGCGACATCATGCGGATTTCATGCCGGACCTTTCCAAACCCCTCGGCCACCGGCGCGCCGACCTGGTCGGTCGGGCTGTCCGCGCGCTTCAGATCGGGAAACGCCGCCTCGATTCTGGCATTGCGCTGCTTGAGCCTGTCATAGTCCGCATCCGAAATGTCCGGCGCGTCTTCGGTATGATAGGCGCGGTTCGCCTTGGCCAGCTGGGTGGCCAACCGTTCAAGCTCGACACGGGCATCGTATTTGGACAGGTCCTGCACCGGTGTTTCCTGCTCTGCCATATGCCCCCCTTGGCCACGTTCCTGGACAGAGTGATAGGACCGGGACCGCAGAGCGTCCAGATTTGAAACACGGCAAGGGCCAGTTTATGTGCGGGGATGTTTCAAGAGACGAGACAAGGACGATGCTTCGCAGCATCGCCGCGCCGATCAAAAGATCGGTTCAGGCGCCAATCGCGATACGTCCGGTTTCCGCCAGTTCCGGATCACGCAGCACATAGCCCCGCCCCCAGACGGTTTCGATATAGCTGCTGTCACCCGTCGCTTCGGCCAGTTTCTTGCGCAGTTTGCAGATGAACACATCGATTATCTTCAGCTCCGGTTCATCCATGCCGCCGTAGAGGTGATTCAGGAACATCTCCTTCGTAAGCGTCGTGCCCTTGCGCAAGCTTAGCAATTCCAGCATTTGATATTCCTTGCCCGTCAGATGCACGGTCGTGCCACCGACCTGCACCGTCTTGGCATCGAGATTGACCTCGAACTTGCCGGTGCGAATGATCGACTGGGAATGCCCCTTGGATCGCCGGATTATGGCGTGAATCCGCGCAACAAGCTCGTCGCGGTGGAACGGTTTGGTCAGGTAGTCATCGGCACCAAAGCCGAAGCCCCTGATCTTGTCCTCGCTGGCGTCGTTGCCTGACAGGATCAGGATTGGCGTCTCGATCCGCGCAAGGCGCAGTTGCCTGAGCACATCGAATCCATTCATATCCGGCAGGTTCAGGTCCAAGAGCATCAAATCATAGTCATAAAGCTTGGCCAGATCGACGCCCTCTTCCCCCAGATCGGTGGAGTAGACGTTCAGATTGGCATTGCCCAACATCAGTTCGATGCTCTTTGAAGTCGTCGGGTCATCTTCGACCAAGAGTACGCGCATCCAGTTTCTCCGCAATGTCAACGTCCGGCACGAGGAACACTGACCAAAAAAGGTTAAGCCAAGGTTATCACCGATCGCACAGGCAATACAACTTCTGATTGCACAATAACGAAAGGATCATCTATAGCGTTGCACGCTTGTCGCTTTGAGGGCGTCACGCCCGTGCCGCGCGGCAGCCGCGATCCAGGCATCCAGTTCTTCTTCGCTCAGTTCATAGCGCGTCAGAGCTTCGGTCTTTGAAATCAGGCGATGCACCACAGCATCAACCACCACCGCCTTGCGCGACGCGACCCAGCGATAGGTATTGGGTGGCGGCAAATCCGCATGCGACAGGACCGTGCCATCCGACAGGGTGACGGTGCGCGGACCGCTGGCTTTCTTGAGGTACATTTTCCGGCCCTTTCCAAGCCCCGAGTTCTTGCGTGTTCAGAGCTTTGCGCGACACGCCTTAATTCGATATGAAGCAAAGGGTTGAGAGTATGCCGGATTTACTTATATTTTGCGCGATCATCCCAACCTAGCGGAGACACCCCGATGGCCCTCGATGCGCCTCACCTCAATTCGCTTGGATTTGCCAAGCCCCCCTCCGAGACGCGCGTTGTCGTAGCGATGTCAGGCGGCGTGGACAGCTCGGTGGTCGCGGCACAACTGGCCGAGGAGGGATATGATGTCGTCGGCGTGACGCTGCAACTTTACGATCACGGCGCGGCTCTGGCCAAGAAGGGTGCGTGCTGTGCCGGGTTGGACATCCACGATGCGCGCCGCGTGGCCGAGGACATGGGCTTTCCGCATTACGTTCTCGACTATGAAAACGTCTTCAAGGACGCGGTGATCGACGAATTTGCCGACAGCTACCTCGGGGGTGCGACCCCTGTGCCCTGCATCCGCTGCAACGAACGGGTGAAGTTCAAGGACCTGCTGGAAACCGCGCGCGACCTGGAGGCCGATTGCCTGGCAACCGGGCATTACATCCAGCGCAAGATGGGCGAACATGGCCCGGAACTGCACAGCGCCGAGGATGCGAACCGCGACCAGAGCTATTTTCTGTTCTCGACCACGCCGGAACAGCTTGATTACCTGCGCTTTCCGCTGGGTCACCTGCCGTCCAAGGATGCGACCCGCGAACTTGCGGCGCGCTACGGCCTGCAAGTCGCGGACAAGCCCGACAGCCAGGACATCTGCTTTGTCCCCAACGGCGATTATGCCAGCGTGATCGAGAAGCTGCGCCCCGGTGCGGCAGAACCGGGCGAGATCGTGCATGTCGATGGCCGCGTGCTGGGCCAGCATAGCGGCGTGATCCACTACACCATCGGCCAGCGCCGGGGCCTGGGGATCGGCGGGCTGAGCGATCCGCTTTACGTGGTCAAGCTGGACGTGGACGCCAAGCGGGTCATCGTCGGCCCGAAAGAGATGCTGTCGACACGCGTGGTGCCCGTGCGCGAGATCAACTGGTTGGGGGATGCGCGCTTCAACTCACGGACCGAATGGCACGTCTCGGTCAAAGTTCGCTCCACGCGTCCGCCTCGTGAGGCAATCCTTCGCCCGCTGTCGGATACCGAGGCCGAGGTGGAGCTTCTGACCCCCGAAGAAGGGGTGTCACCGGGGCAAGCCTGCGTCTTCTACGAGACCGGCGGCAGCCGCATCCTTGGTGGTGGCTGGATTTGGCGCGGCTGACACATCCCGTTTCGTTCGGGCCGCTGCGCGCCGGTCCTGACGGTGCGTAAGGAGGAGCGATCTTTGCCCGGCCAGTCCGCGACCCACATCGTATCTATCCTGACGAGGCTGGGCTCAACGGTGCCGGGCGGCAAGGTTCACGCGATTTTCCGACGGATGAACCTGTTTGCGGATCGGCCGGACACGGCGGTGACGCTGCTGAACATGAAACATGATTGCGCACAAAAGATCGCGTTTTCCGATCTGGTGACGCAGGGTATGCTCGACCAAAGGATTGACCACCGGTCGATTTATGAATTTTGCGCTCCGCCCAAGCCGGTTACGGATTGCAAAATTCCCACAGCGCCCAGATGGACGTCGCAAAAAAGGCACAAGGGCAAAAAAACACAGATCCGCTACCTGGATGGCCAGACTTGCGTCATGCGCGACTCGGTATCCCAGAGCACCGCCGGTACACTGACCACACGTCAGATCCTGACCGATCCCACGCGCAACATCCGGCTGAAATACCTTGGCGCGACCTTGGTCGAAAGCCGCGTCGCCTACGGGGATGGCATCGTGGAAAAAACGGCATTTGCCGGCGCAGTCCCACTTTACCGGACCCGGCGCGAAAACGGCGCCTTGATCGACATCGTGGATTTCACCCTGGGCCAGCGCTTCAATGACGAGATCGCGCATCGACAGGCCCTAGCCGAGACCCATTTCCCGGAAGACTGTATCGTTTTTATCGATGGCCTGACCTCGACCCACCTGTGCGGGCCAATCCAGGCGCAACAAGTCATGTTCCTGCATGGCGATCATCGCGATCCTCAAGGCAAAATTGCATCACGCTCCAAGGTCATGATCGAGACGTTTCGCGGCGACGCTATCGTCACCGCCACCCAGGCACACAAGCACCGGGTCGAGGCCGACATGCAGCTCGCCGCCCCGATCCGCGTGATCCCGCATTACACCGACATCCGGTCCACGGGCCACGACAACCGCGCCGATATCTGCACGGTGTCGCGGCTTGATCTGACCTGGAAGCCGATCCACCAATGCATCGAAGCGTTCCGCCGGATCATGCACCTCGTGCCCGAGTGCAATTACCTGATATATGGCAGGGGCGTGGACGAGGCGCGGTTGCAGCAATTGATCGACCATTACAACTGCGGAGACCGGGTGATCCTGATGGGGCATACAGATGCGCCAGAAAGGGTTTTCAGCGGCGCGCTATTATCGCTCGCCCCCACGATGACCGAAGGTTTCGGCCTTGCCATTCTGGAGGCGCTGACCTGCGATTGCCCGGTGATCAGCTATGATGTGGATTACGGGCCGCGTGAAATGATCCATCCCGGCATCAATGGTGAGCTTGTGGCGCCGGGCGATCTCGATGCGATCTCGCAAGCGATCTTGAAGGTTCACGCCGACCAGCTCCGCTATGCTGCGGCGTGCCGCGACATGGTTCAAGGCTACAGCTTCGACGCCTATCGCGCCCGGTATTATAACCTGATCGATGATCTGATAGGCACTCGGGCCCGCTTCGACATCTCTGCAAAGGACGTGAGGGCCGAAGTGCTGCGCGCGCTGGACTCAGTGCCCGCGCGCGACAAGGACCGGCTGATCGATCTCTATATCCACCTGAGCGAAGCACAGAACGACATTGCCGGGATGTATCACGGCTTTCACCGCAAACACGTTCTGCATCCGAACAATCCAGCGCCGCTCACGCGCTGCATCTGGCTGAGCCGGCGGCTTGGCAAACAGCAGGAATGCCTGACCTATCTGGACAGGCTCCAACGCCGATTTCCCAACCGGCACGCAACCTTGATGAAGCGCAATCCCGCTTTTCTGGAACTGGTGGATGCGGCCGGTGTCGTGCGATAGCGCATGCCCAATCGACCGCCCGTCCTGATGAAGACGGATACTCTAAAGGCTGCATTTGTCTCGCATGAACGCAAGCGCAACGGACAGGCCGTCCGGCGCGATGCCGTGCGCGGTGCCCTTCATGATATGCGCAAACACATCTTCCCAGCCCGCATTCTGCAACGCCTCCGCCGCGTCGGGCAAGGATTGCGGCGGGACCACGTCGTCCTGATCCCCATGGACCAGCAGGATCGGGAAGCGGCTGGTCACCTCGTCGACCAGCAAATCCGGCGCAAGCAGTCGGCCCGAGAAGCCAACCATGCCCGCCACCGGGTCCTCGCGGCGCGGCGCCACGTGGAGCCCCATCATCGTTCCCTGGCTGAATCCGAACAGGACCACCTGTTCCGGCAGCACATCCTCGTCCACCATCAGCGCGTCCAGAAAGGCGTTGAGGTCATCAACCGCGCGGGACATGCCCGCCATTGATTCCTCTTCGGACGATCCATCGATCCACGGGATCGGGAACCACTGGAAGCCAAGCGGTGCGCCGGCACAGGCCTCGGGCGCATCGGGCGCCACGAACAGCGTGTCCGGCAGATGTTCGCCCAGCGGATCGGCCAGCCCCAGCAGGTCGGCCCCATTCGCACCATAGCCGTGCAGGAACACCACGACAGAGCGGGTCTCGCCCGATACCGGTTCCTTGCGGCCTGCGTTCAACACCCGTGTCATGCGATCCCCTCTCGGTCCTTTGCGACATGGTAGTAGGCCCAGAGCGCCCGTGCCGCAACCGATCTCCAGGGACTCCAGGCCTCGGCCATCGTTCGCAGCGGCTTTTCCTTCGGACGCTCGGGCAGATCGAACAGCATCCGCGCGCTTTCCTGCAAGGCCAGATCGCCCGGTGCGAAAACATCCGCACGCCCGAGCGAGAACATGGCGTAGATTTCAGCTGTCCAGACGCCGATCCCGGTCACTTTTGTCAATGTCTTGACCACGGCATCATCCGGGGCCGTGCGCAGCGCGTCATAATCTATCCCGGCATCGGCCAACGCGCAGGCATACCGGGCCTTTTGCCGGCTTAGCCCAAGGTCGCGCAACCCGTCCTGATCAAGGCGCAAGACCGCCTCCGGCGTCACTGCGCCCGCCGCCTCCAGCTTGCCCCAGATCGCGCGCGCCGAAGCAACGCTGACCTGCTGGCTGACAATCGCGCTCAAGAGCTGGGCAAATCCGTCAGGGCGGCGGCGCAGCGGAAGAGGCCCTGTCTGTTCGAGCGCCCACGCGAACCGCGGCTCATTCCGGGCCAGCCACTCCGCGCCTTCGGCCACGCAGGCCTCGGTTTCGATCAGGCGTCCAACCACGTCCTTGCCTCCAACCATTGAATCGCGGCCGCAACCGACCGCACAACCGGGCCACTGGTGATCCGCGGCCGCGCAACCATCACGACGGGCAGCCCCAATCGCCGGGCCGCCGCGACCTTCGGCCAGCCGCCCGTCCCGCCTGCATTGCACGTCAGCACCGTGTCAATCCGGACCCTGCGCATCATAGCGACTTCGTCCGGAACCGAAAACGGCGCGTCGCCATGCAGATACCGGCCGTGTCTCATCGGGAACGGATCGTCATGCCGGGTCAGCTGCCGCACCAGAAGATGCGCCTGTCGCAGCGCCCGAAGCTGCCCTAGGGCCGGACGTCCCAATGTGACAAGAACCCGCGTGGCTGGCGCGATCACTTCCGCAGCCTGCTGCACCGAGCGGACCGTGATCCACCTGTCACGCCGGTCGGCCTGCCATTCCCGGCGTGCCAGCGTGACATGAGGCAGGCCCGTCTCTTCTGCCAATCGAAGCCCGAGCCGCAGGCTGTCCAGATCACAGGGATGCGGCGCGATCACCAAGGCTGACGCACCTGCGGCCATCGACCGCAGGTCGATCGACCGGGGCACCCCCTGCCCGGAACGACGATTGCGTGCGGACTGCCAGAGCCGCGTGTCACGGCCAAGCCGCAATGCCAGTTCCTGCGCTTCTGCAGACCCCCCGATAATGGCAACCCGCCCATCACCGCGATGCTCTGGTCCGGCTACGTCAGCCATCCACTGACCCCTGCTCCGCCACGAGGCAAAGCGCCACGCTGCCAAGGTCAAACTTGCAGGATTCTGAATTTAAGCCTAGGGCTGCGCGCATGACCTTACTTGACCATGCCGCCCCGGACGATGCCACACAAAACCGTCGCGCCAAGCGCAACGTTGTGGTGCTTGTGTTGGCGCAAGCGATCCTCGGGGCGCAGATGCCGATGCTGTTCACCGTTGGCGGGCTGGCGGGACAATCCCTGGCCTCCAACGTATGTTTCGCGACGCTGCCGATCTCGCTCATCGTGCTTGGCTCTATGGTGACGGCCACTCCGATCTCGTCCTTCATGCAGAAATACGGCCGTCGCGCCGGGTTCACTGTGGGCGCCATCGGGGGCGCTCTGGGCGGGATGATCGGGGCCTACGGGCTTTATACCGCATCCTTCCCGGTTTTCCTGCTGGGCAGCTTCCTGACCGGCATCTACATGTCCGCGCAAGGGTTTTACCGGTTTGCCGCCGCAGATACAGCGACGGACGCGTTCCGGCCCAAAGCGATTTCCTATGTCATGGCAGGCGGGCTGGCCGCCGCCGTCATCGGGCCGCAATTGGTCAAGGCGACCGCAGATACCTATGTCGTGCCGTTCCTCGGCACCTATGTCGCTGTGATCGTGCTGAACATCGTGGGTTCCGCGCTGTTCCTGTTCATCGACATCCCAAAGCCGAAAGCCCCGCATGCAGATGACCCCAAGGGCCGCACGCGGCTGGAATTGCTGAAAACTCCGCGCATCGCGGTGGCCATCATCTGCGCCATGGTCACCTATGCGCTGATGAACCTCGTGATGACCTCGACTCCGCTGGCCGTTGTCGGCTGCGGGTACTCTGCCGGGAACGCCGCCGACATCGTGTCGGCCCACGTGCTGGCGATGTTCGCGCCCTCGTTCTTCACCGGGCACCTGATCGTGCGCTTCGGCGTCGAAAAGATCGTCGCAACCGGCCTCGTGATCCTGGCCGCGGCGGGTGCTGTGGCCCTGCAAGGCGTCGATATCGCGAATTTCTACGTCGCCCTGATCCTGTTGGGCTTCGGCTGGAATTTCGGGTTCATCGGCGCCACCGCCATGCTCACCGCCGCACACGAACCGCACGAGCGCGGCCGGGTGCAGGGTATGAACGATGTTCTGGTCTTCGGTGGCGTGACGCTGGCCTCGTTGGCGTCTGGCGGCTTGCTCAATTGTTCGGGCGGCACCCCCGCCGAAGGCTGGAGTGCGGTGAACATGGCCATGGCGCCCTTCCTGATGCTGGCGGGTGGCGCGCTGATCTGGCTGATGCTGCACCCGCAGGAAGACGCCGCCTGAGCCGCTACCAGCGGCCGGTCGCCGCGACCCACATCAACCGCGCTTTCCGCCGCGCTTCGGACAGTCCGAGCGTCCCATCCGCCACGCGGCGCGGATCGGCCACGGCCTGTTTCAGGATCGGCTCTGCCTGCCATGCGGCAAGCCCCACCGCGCGCGCCCGATCCGGGACCCTGCCCCGCGCCTTGCGCGCGCGCCACAGTCGATCCAGGCCGTCGCGGGCCAGTTCGCGGACGGCCTCCGGGCGACCGTCCACCAGGGGCCGGCGTCCAAGCGTCTCCAGTTCGGGGACGGCGCGCAGGAACTGCGCGAGCCCCGCCGCATATCCCAGGTCCGTCAACGCCGGTGGTGCCGCGTCGCTCAGCGCCGTGGATGCGGCCAGCATCAGCGTCGCCGAGGTGTCTTCGATATATCGTGAAAATGCGGCCTGATCTTCGAAGGGATCGCGATAGACATCCCAAAGTCGCGCCGTCACCACCCGCTGCAACATCCGCGCCCCGGCGGCATCGAGCACATGGGATAAAGACGAAACAACCTCGTGCCGGCGAACACCTCCGCCGGTGGCGATTTCTTCCAGGGCGTCGGTCCACCATTGCAACCGCATCTCGGCGATCATCGGCTCCTGGGTCACCCAAGGCGCGCGGGACACTTCGATGTTGAACGCATAGATCGGGAACAAAACCTTCCGGGCATCCACGGGCGCGGCCATTGCCGCGGCAAATCGATCACGATCACCCCGTTCGACAAGCTGCGCGCAGGCGGTCAGATCGGAGTCAAATCTCATGCGGAGTCCAATAGCCCAACGTCACGCACAAGTTTCCAGCGTACCGCGTCCAGCAACGCCTCGAAGCTGGCGTCGATGATATTCGCGCTGACACCGACCGTGGACCAGCGCCGGCCCCTGCCGTCCTCGCTGTCGATGATGACGCGGGTCACGGCCTCGGTCCCGCCTTGCGTGATCCGCACCTTGAAATCGACCAGCCGCAGTTCGTCGATGATGTTCTGGTAGCGTCCCAAATCCTTGGACAGCGCCTTGGACAGCGCGTTGACCGGACCCCGGTCGTTACCTGCCTCGTCCATGGATTCGCTGACCGACAGCTTTTTCTCGCCGTCCACCTTGACCACGACCACCGCCTCGGAATGCGAGATCATCTGGTTGTACTTGTTCTTGCGCCGCTCGACCGTGACGCGGTAGCGCTTGACCTCGAAGAAGTCGGGCAATTGGCCCAGCTCGTCGCGGGCGATCAGCTCGAAACTCGCCTGCGCGGTGTCGTAGGAATAGCCTTCGGATTCGCGCGCCTTGATCCGGTCGAGGATACGCGCCATCGCCGGGTCCTTGTCCGGCACCTCGATCCCCGCCTCGGCCAGCCGGCGACGCAGGTTCGACTGGCCCGCCTGGTTCGACATCGGGACGACCCGGCGGTTCCCGACGGTGGCCGGGTCGATATGTTCGTAGGTGGTCGGGTTCTTGAGGATCGCGCTGGCGTGCAGCCCGGCCTTGTGGGCAAAGGCCGATGATCCGACATAGGCCGCCTGTTTCAGCGGCACGCGGTTCAGGATTTCATCGAGCATCCGGCTGATTCGGGTCATCCCCGCCAGCGCCTCCAGCGTCACACCGGTGTCATAGGTGCTTGCGTAAGGTTCCTTGAGCAGCAGCGTCGGGATAAGCGCCGTCAGGTTGGCATTGCCGCTGCGTTCGCCCAGCCCGTTCAACGTGCCCTGGATTTGCCGCACGCCCGCATCGACGGCGGCAAGGGTGCCCGCAACAGCCATTTCGGTGTCATTATGGGTGTGGATCCCCAGATGGTCGCCCGGAATACCCGAGGCGATCACCGCTTGAGTGATCCTCGATACCTCGTCGGGGAGCGTGCCGCCATTGGTGTCACATAACACGACCCAGCGCGCGCCCGCGTCATGGGCGGCGTGCAGGGCTGCCAACGCGTAGTCGGGGTTGGCCTTGTATCCATCGAAGAAATGCTCGGCATCGAACAGCGCCTCACGGCCCTGCGCCACGATATGCGCCACCGAGGCGCGGATGTTCTCGGTGTTTTCATCAAGCGTGATGCCAAGCGCGGCGGTGACGTGGAAATCATGCGTCTTGCCGACGAGACAAACCGAGCTGGTGCCGGCGTTCATGACGGCGGCCAGCACATCGTCATTTTCGGCAGAGCGTCCGGCGCGTTTGGTCATGCCAAAGGCGGTTACGGTGGCTTTGGTGTGGCCGACCTCTTCGAAGAACGCGCTGTCGGTGGGGTTCGCCCCCGGCCAGCCGCCTTCGATATAGTCGATGCCAAGCGCGTCGAGCGCCTCGACAATGCGGAGTTTCTCGGGCGTCGAGAATTGCACGCCCTGGGTCTGCTGCCCGTCGCGCAGTGTGGTGTCGTAAAGGGTCAGGCGGGTTTTGGTCATTTGGTGGCCTTTGTGGTGAGGGCCGCGCCCGACCCTGCGTGGACGCAAAGTTCAAAGGGCAGCACCGGGCCGCAGGCGGGGGAGAAGCCCCCGCCCTTCAAACCAAAGGTTTGCCTTCGGCAAAACGGGGCGGTCGGGGGCTGCCCGGCGTACCGCCGGGCTGAAGCGTTGACACAGTGGGCCATTAAACGCCCTCCAGCTTAGACGGATCAAACCCCGAACCGGGAACCAGTTCCACCCCGGTTTTGGACATACGCACCTCGACCCCAGCCTCTGTCAAAGCAGTTTTCATCGCGTCAAGGGCTACAAAATTCTTCGTCTGCATCGCCATTTCACGCAGGGAGGCGAGCCGCTCCGCATAGGGCGCGAGATCAACAGATAAGCTGTCCCAGCCGCCGAGATTGTCGGTCAGCAGACCCATCATCTGCGCTGATGCCTTGAATTCTCGTGCCAACTTGCACCATTCGGGATCACCAAGCGTTTCACATGAAGGGGTCCAACTTCCAGATTTTTGGAACAAGACCTGCCCAATGTTTCGGAGGAAATTTATCGAACCAGCAGAATTCAAATCGTCGCTCAGAAAATCGACAACATCCTTTGCGGGAGAGCTCGGCTCGACATCCTTCACAAGTTGGCGCCAACGCCGCAAAGTTTTCTTCGCTTGCTCAGCCTTCTCCGCCGTCCAATCCATCGGCTTGCGATAATGCGTCGACAGGAACACGAACCGGATCACTTCGCCCGGCACGCCTTGGTCCAGCAGATCCCGCACGGTGAAGAAGTTGCCCACAGACTTGGACATCTTCTTGCCCTCGACCTGCAACATCTCGTTGTGCAGCCAATAGCGCGCAAAGCCGTGGCCTGCGCATTTGCTCTGTGCGATCTCGTTTTCGTGGTGCGGGAACATCAGGTCGTTGCCGCCGCCGTGAATGTCGAACTGATCCCCCAGCAGATCATACGCCATGGCCGAACATTCGATGTGCCAGCCGGGGCGGCCCCGCCCCCAGGGGCTGTGCCAGCCGGGCTGATCGTCCGACGAGGGTTTCCACATGACGAAATCCATCGGGTTGCGCTTGTAAGGTGCGACCTCGACCCGCGCGCCAGCGATCATGTCATCAACCATGCGACCCGAAAGCTTGCCATAGCCCTCTTCCCAAGAGTCGACCGCAAAGAGAACGTGGCCCTCGGCCTCGTAGGCATGGCCCTTGGCGATCAGGTCTTCGATCATTGCGATCATCTCGGTGATATAGGCGGTGGCGCGGGGCATGTGGGTCGGCTCGAGCGCGCCGATGGCGGCCATGTCCTCCAGATACCAGCGGGTTGTCTCTTCGGTGATGTCACCAATGCTGCGCCCGGTGTCCGCCGCCCGCGCGTTGATCTTGTCATCCACGTCGGTGAAATTGCGCACATAGGTAACGTGTTCCGCCCCGTAGACATGCCGCAACAGCCGGTAGAGCACGTCGAACACGATCACCGGGCGCGCGTTGCCGATGTGGGCGCGATCGTAAACGGTAGGCCCGCAGACATACATCCGCACTTTGTCGGGATCGAGGGGGGTGAACTCCTCTTTGGTGCGTGTGGCGGTGTTGGTCAGCCAGATGGTCATGTCTGCTCCTCGGGGCCGGGTTGCGGCGGGAGTAGCAACTTCATCTAAAGATGGGAATAGAAGACAGGCCCGCCAGAAGGATTAGCGGGGAATGCAGCAAAGAGCTATTGCGATCCGGATCATACTGGCGCAATAGCCGGGTTCCCGGTGCCGGGTCAAGGGATCGAGCCGCAAGCCGTTTCGAAACGGCTTGCATCAAGCCTGTTCGAACAGGCTTTGAAACGCGGTTTGCAAACCGCGTCATCAACATCCTTCGAAGGATGTTGTCGCCCGGTTCGCCCTCCCAGACGCAATGGACAAGACGGAACAACAATCCCCGTGTCGCGCACGATCAAGATCACGCGCTGCAAGGCGTGAACCGGTTGCATTGGACCGTTCCCACTGCGCCGGCAGGCCGCCATGCAGTGTCAAGGCCGAGCGCGATGCGCGATCGGTCCCTCGCGGCATCACCCAACGCAGGGCGAGAGACTTGGTTGCTTGCCAGACGGATATGTCGCTGTGACGATGCCACCGGAGGAGCGGTGCTTTGCAGCGGCGCGACGCTGGCGCGCTGTCTTTGCGGCAAAATCTACCGCCTGCGGCGCGCCGGGCTTATGCCCGGCGTGCGCGTACATTCAGCCGACCAGTTCGAGACCGGAAAAGAAAAAGGCGATCTCTTCCGCCGCGGTTTCCGGCGCGTCGGACCCGTGCACCGAGTTTTCGCCAACGGATTCGGCGAATTCGGCACGGATCGTCCCGGCGGCCGCATCGGCGGGGTTGGTCGCGCCCATGACTTCGCGGTTCTTGGCAATGGCGCCTTCACCTTCGAGCACCTGCACCACGACCGGCTCGGAGGCCATGAATTCGCAAAGCTCATCGTAGAACGGGCGTTCGGAGTGCACGGCGTAAAACTTGCCTGCTTGCGCCTTTGTCAGGTGAATGCGCTTTTGCGCAATGATGCGCAGCCCCGCGTCTTCGAACTTGGCGTTGATCTTGCCGGTCAGGTTGCGGCGGGTGGCGTCGGGTTTGATGATCGAAAATGTGCGTTCGAGGGCCATTGTGGTCGCTCCGTAGGGTTGTTGATTTTGCGCCGGTTAGCACGGGGGTCAGGCGTTGGGAAGCCCCTCGCGGAGCTTGCCGCGGCCCTGCGCCCGCACCACCGCGGTATTTTTGGCCGAAAGAAACCAAGGGTGCTGGCCTGTCCCGCAGAGCGTTGTTAAGGGCGTGTCATGTTGAAGATTGAAGATATAACCTATGCCGTCGATGGGCGGCCCTTGTTCGAGGGCGCTGCGGCGGTCATTCCAGATGGTCACAAGGTCGGCCTTGTCGGACCCAACGGCGCCGGCAAGACGACGTTGTTCCGTCTGATCCGGGGAGAACTGGCCCTGGAGGGCGGATCGATTTCGGTGCCGCGGGGCGCGCGGATCGGCGGCGTGAGCCAGGAGGTGCCCGGTTCAGAGGTGTCGCTGGTCGACACCGTGCTGGCCGCAGATGCAGAGCGTGCGGCGCTGATGGCCGAGGCGGAAACGGCAACGGATGCCGCACGGATTGCCGAGGTGCAGACGCGGCTGGCGGATATCGACGCCTGGTCGGCAGAGGCGCGGGCGTCAGCAATTCTCAAGGGACTCGGCTTCGATGACGCCGAGCAGCGCATGCCCTGCAGCGCGTTTTCCGGCGGGTGGCGGATGCGGGTCGCACTTGCGGGCGTGCTGTTCGCGCAACCCGATCTCCTGCTGCTGGACGAGCCCACGAACTATCTCGACCTTGAGGGCGCGCTCTGGCTCGAAAGCTACCTGGCGCGGTATCCGCATACGGTGATCGTCATCAGCCACGACCGAGGTCTGCTGAACCGGGCCGTGGGGGCGATCCTGCACTTGGAAGATCGCAAGCTGACCTTCTACCAGGGGCCCTATGACCAATTCGCGCGGCAGCGCGCCGAACGGCGCGCGCAAGCGGCGGCAATGGCCAAGAAACAGCAGGCGCGGGTGGCGCATCTGCAATCCTATGTCGACCGGTTCCGCTACAAGGCGGACAAGGCGAAACAGGCGCAGTCGCGGCTCAAGGCGATTGCGCGGATGGACATGGTGGCGGCGCCCGAAGAAGCGGCAAAGCGGGTGTTCACCTTTCCACAGCCCGATGAGCTGTCGCCGCCGATCATCCGGGTCGAGAATGGCGTGACAGGCTATGGTGACACCGAAGTGCTGCGCAAGCTCGACCTGCGGATCGACCAGGACGACCGGATCGCGCTTCTGGGCAGGAACGGCCAGGGGAAAACCACGCTGGCCAAGCTGTTGTCCGACCGGTTGCCGCTGATGGCAGGGCGGATCACGCGGTCCTCGAAGCTGCGGATCGGGTTCTTTGCCCAGCACCAGGTGGACGAGTTGCACGTGGACGAGACGCCGCTGGACCACCTGCGGCGGGCCCGGCCGAACGAGCTTCCGGGCCGGCACAGGGCGCGGCTGGCCGGTTTTGGCCTTATGGCGGCGCAGGCGGAAACGCTGGTCGGCAAGCTGTCGGGCGGGCAGAAAGCACGGCTCTCGCTGCTGCTGGCGACATTGGACGCACCGCATCTGTTGATTCTCGACGAGCCGACGAACCATCTGGATATCGAAAGCCGCGAGGCGCTTGTCGAAGCGCTTACGGCCTATTCCGGCGCGGTGATCCTTGTAAGCCACGACATGCATCTTCTGTCGATGGTGGCCGACCGGCTGTGGCTGGTGAAGGATGGCAATGTCCTGCCCTACGACGATGATCTCGACGATTACCGGGCGATGCTGCTGGCGCCCGACAAATCTTCGAAGCCGGAGAAGTCCAAGCCGGCGCGCCCTGCCCGGCCAAACCGGGACGCGCTGATGGCGCTGCGCTCGGAGGTGCGAAAATGCGAAACGCGGGTCGAGAAAATCGAGGAGATGCGTGCAACACTGGCCAAGAAGCTCGCCGATCCGGCGCTGTACGAGGATGCGCGCAAGGGCGAACTTGAAACCTGGAACAAGAAATACGCCGAGGTGATGGACGGCCTGCACCGAGCCGAGGCGTTGTGGGAAGCGGCCGCGCAGAAGCTGGAAGCGGCAGAAAGCGCCTGAGCCATTCGGCGCCGCCCAACAGTATGGCGACCGCGCTCTTGATGCACAAATCGCCCCGCGTCCCGACCCGGCGCTTGCGCATTAGCCGCGAACATGATGCAAGCAAGAGCCATGGACAGTGCCTTCCTGATCTCTGCCTTTGTCACGCTTTTTGTCGTGATCGATCCCATCGGGCTGACGCCGATATTCATCGCGCTGACGCCAGGTCTGACAGTGCAGGAGCGGCGCGCGGTAGCCATTCGTGCGACCGTCATCGCGGCGGGGCTGCTGTTTCTTTTTGCCTTTTTCGGTGAACAGGTTCTGGGCCTTATCGGAATCTCGATGCCCGCCTTTCGCATCGCCGGGGGAATTCTCTTGTTCCTGACGGCGCTGGACATGCTGTTTGAGCGACGCACCAAGCGGCGGGAAGATCAGGCAGACACGGATGATGTGCCCGACCCGTCGGTGTTTCCGATCGCGATCCCCCTGATCGCCGGGCCTGGGGCGATCGCGTCGATCATCCTGCTGGTCGGAGAGGCCAAGGGGGCTGTGGGCATGGCGTCGGTTCTGGCGGTCATGCTCGGGGTTGTCGCGCTTGTCTTTGTCATGTTCCTGAGCGCGCCGGTGATCGAACGCGCGCTGGGCAAGACCGGGATCGTCGTGGTGACGCGCCTTCTGGGCATGTTGCTGGCGGCCCTTTCGGTCCAATTCGTGCTGGATGGAATCCGGGGATTTGGCCTTGCGCTTGGCGGCTGACCAAACCGCCCTGGCGTCCAACCCCTACACATCGCGGCCCGGCTTTCCTACATTGAAACGAGCGACGCGTGGGGGTGACAATGTCAGCGACAGAATATGGCAACCTGGTTTACCTGGTGCTGCTCGGGGCGGTGGTCGCGTTTTGGTTCTTTGCGCAGAACCGGCAAGGCCTGAACAAGACGTTGCAGCAGGCGGCAATCTGGGGTTTGATTTTTGTCGGCGTCGCCGCCGCCGTGGGTCTTTGGGGCGATATTCGCCAGACCGGGACGCCGCAGCAGCTTGTTGTGGAAGAGGCTGGCCGGGTCGAGGTGCCGCGCGGGCCGGACGGGCATTACTACCTGACGTTGATGATCAATGACACACCGGTGGATTTCGTTGTGGATACAGGGGCCACGGGCATGGTGCTGACGCAGGCGGATGCCGACCGGGTCGGCCTGCCGCGCGATGAGACGATCTTTTTTTCCGAGGCGATGACGGCCAATGGCCCGGTGCGCACCGCACCGGTCCGACTGGAGCAGGTGGCGCTGGGTCCATTCGAGGACAGCAATGTCCGCGCGCTTGTCAACGAGGGCGAGATGCATGTCTCGCTTTTGGGAATGACATATCTGAATCGCTTCGCTCGGATGGAATTCAATGACGGGCGATTGATCCTGGAACGGTGATTAATCCCCTTTTCTGGGGGGTTGGCGTATTCCGAGCCTTGGGCTACGCTCACCGTAAACCGATGAAGAGATGACGATGCGCCATTCGCTGCCACTCGCGCCGCAGTTCTACGTGACGGCTCCTCAGCCCTGTCCTTACCTGCCGGGTCGGATGGAGCGAAAGCTGTTTACCGCCTTGCAAGGCGGTTCAGCGGACAAGCTGAACAATGCGCTGTCCAAACAAGGGTTTCGCCGGTCGCAGAACGTGCTGTATCGACCATCCTGTTCGGATTGCGCGGCCTGTCTGTCGGCGCGGATATCGGTCGACAGGTTTCGTCCCTCGCGCAGCCAGAAGCGCACGATCAAGCGAAACCGCCATTTGCACCGCCGCGCATCCAGCGCCTGGGCGACCGAGGACCAGTACGAGCTGTTTCGCACCTATCTCGATTCCCGGCACGCCGATGGCGGCATGGCGGATATGGACGTTTTCGATTTCGCCGCAATGGTCGAGGAAACCCCAATCCGCTCGCGGGTTATCGAATACACCGAAGAGACCACACGCGCCCTGCAAGCTGTGTGTCTGACGGATGTGCTCGATGACGGGTTGAGCATGGTCTATTCGTTCTATTCACCCGATGTGCCCGCCCAAAGCCTTGGCACCTACATGATCCTTGATCACGTTGAGATCGCGCGCGAGGCCGGTCTGCCCTATGTCTACCTTGGGTACTGGGTGCCGGGCAGTCCGAAGATGGGATACAAGGCGTCGTTCTCGGGTCTGGAACTTTACCGCAACGGCAACTGGGAGCCGTTCCGCAGCGACGATGGTTACTCCTCGGACACACATCCGCTGTCCACCGATCCGATCGCCGAACAGGTTGCCAATATCTCCTTGCCGGATATGCGGTCCTGATCCACACCACTGCGGGAACCGAACACCATATCCCACGTTTCTCTGCCAGACCGACGCAGGAGAAACGTAAATGTCCGAACGCAACAAACTGGTGCTCCCCATCGCCAAATTGGCACGGGGCAATGAAAAATTCCGAGAGGTCATCTGGACCGGAGAGAGATCGCAGCTCGTGCTGATGGCGATCCCCGAAGGCGGTGAAATCGGTGGCGAGACCCATGAGGGCCACGATCAACTGCTGTATTTCATCGACGGGATGGGCAAGGCCAGGATCGGTGATGACGAGATGGAGATCTCGGCCGGGGACGTGGCGATTGTTCCGTCAGGCATGTTCCATAATTTCAAGAACACAGGCACCGGAATGCTGCGCCTTTACACCACCTACTCCCCGCCCGAGCACGAGCCGGGGGTGGAGCATGACACCAAGGCAGACCAGGCGGCCGATCCCAACGAGGATTGAACTGCGTGGCGTATGTAAAAAGGGCCACGCAGTCGCATGGCCCTTTTCAGAAGGAAGTCCGCCGATCAATTGCCGATCAGATCCGGCACGATGGTGACGATGTCCGGGAACACCCACAGTATTGCAAGTCCGATCACCTGAATGCCCACGAAGGGCAGAACGCCGCGATAGATGTGACCGGTCGTGACCTCGCGTGGGGCAACACCACGCAGGTAGAAAAGGGCAAATCCGAAGGGAGGCGTCAGGAACGAGGTTTGCAGGTTTATGGCGATCATGATCGTCACCCAGGCCGGATCGAGCGTACCGCCATAGATCACAGGCCCCACGATGGGCACCACGATGTAGATGATCTCGAGGAAATCCAGCACGAAGCCAAGGATGAAGAGGATCATCATCACAACGAGGAACACCACCATTTCGTTGTCGAACGACCGCAGGAACTGCTGGATATAATGTTCCCCACCAAAGGAGATCAGAACGAGGTTGAGAAGCTGCGAACCGATCAGGATGGTGAAGACCATCGACGTGACCTTCGCGGTCTCGCGCACAACCGGCCCAAGGATGTTGGTGCGCAGCAGCACCCAGCAGCTATAGAGCAGCCCGAAAAACGCAAAGTGATAGGTCAGCTGCGCAATGACATAGGCGATCCAGTCCTGCAACGACACCTCGGACCGGGTGATCCTCAGGTCGAAATTCACGCCCAGGAGGATCATCACCAGGAGCGACAGCGATGCCCAGATCACGATCTTGGATTTGCCTTCTTCCTGACCCAGCTTGCGATGGGCGGCCAGCATGATCGCCCCGGCCGCGCCCAAGGCGGCGGCAGGCGTCGGGTTGGTGATACCGCCAAGGATCGAGCCAAGCACAGCCACGATCAGCACCAGCGGCGGGAAGACGACGCGCAGCAACTCGTTCTGCGACAGTCGTCCCATCGCGGCCTTAGCGCCGAAGAGCGCAAGCACGGTTGGAATCGCCAGGATCAGGAAGGTGGCGCCCGGGCTGCTGAGCGGCGAGATGAAGAGGATATCGCACAGAATGGCAAGCGCCACACCGGCCCCGCCAATCATCAGCGGCAGCGGGTTCGACGACGGCGACACGCCGCGAGCCAGGATCAGCACCAGCGCCAGAAGGGTAAACACGGTCGCGACACCCGACCCGATGGGCGACGCGTTGTCCTGTGCCAATTCCAGGGCGGTGGCGCGTTCTTCATCGGTCAGCTCGACCGCTTCGCCGGTTGCCCCGGATTGCTCCATCTCGGCCCGCTGTTTGACCGAGGCGTCCCATGCCTCTTGTCCATGAAGATCGATCATGGCTGCCTGGCACTGCTCGGACACATTGGTGCGCAGGTCAGGACGGTCGCCGCTGGACTCTGCATAGTCCGACACGCTGATCGACTGGCTCCCGATCACGCCTGTGCTGGCGCCGACGATCACGGCAAGGATCAACGCGCCCGGCAGCGCGAGATACCATGTCAGCGCTTCGTTGCGGGTTACCACTTCTCCGGCGTCGCCGGTGGAGGCGACGGGCGGTGCGCTGTTTGGGCGAAGCATGGCAAAGCCGAAGGCATAAAGCGCATAGAGCCCCGCCAGGAAAAGACCCGGCAACAACGCCGCCTGGAACAAGGTCCCGACAGACAGGACAGCCGGTTCGCCAAGGAACGTCAACGCGTCGCCGCAGCCGGCCAGCTGTGCGCGGGTCTCCTGCCCGGTGGCATAGAGGTCACCGACCAAGGTGCCCAAAAGAACGATCACGATGGAGGGCGGAATGATCTGTCCCAATGTGCCGGACGCGGCGATTACACCTGTGGCCAGCTCTGGCGAATAGTTGTTGCGCAGCATTGTGGGCAACGCGAGCAGGCCCATCGTCACGACCGTTGCCCCCACAATCCCGGTCGAGGCAGCGAGGAACGCGCCAACGATCACGATGGACACGGCCAGACCGCCGGGCAGCGGGCCAAAGACCCGCGCCATGGACGTCAACAGATCCTCGGCGATGCGCGAGCGTTCAAGCGTGATGCCCATCATCACGAACATCAGAACCGCGAGCAGCGTTTCGATGGACTGCCCCGCGATGACCCGTTCGTTCATCCGGTTGACGATGAAGGACAGGTTGCGCTCCAGCGCGTGCTCCCAGCCCGAGGGGAAGACGGGTTCCGCGATCCGGGGCAATTCCGGGTATCGGAACACGGATATCGAATCGCGCACGACACCGTCCGCAATCAGACCGGCAAATTCGGCCGAATTCTTGTCGATCGCCTCGTGGATCAGCAGGCCTGCACTGTCGAGCGCGGCGATGATGGCAAAGGAAATGACCCCTGCACCACCGATGGCAAAGGCGACCGGAAACCCGGTCATGATCCCCGCAAAGAGCGTGAGGAAAACGATGATCAGACCGACCTCGACCCCATCCAGTCCGAAAAGCATTTTGTTGGTATCCCTTTAACTTCGCGCCGTTCGCGGCGTCGTTGTATCTTCAGACGGTGGCGGTCTCAGGTGGACCCTGAATGGATCGCGTGTTCAAGGTCTTCGGCCTCGTTGCCCGTGGAATCCAGGTCCAGGTACTTTCCGGCGCTTTCTTCACCTTCGACCCATTCGAGAAAGGATCGCCAGAAGAACGTGACCGCTTGCAAGAACACAAAAATGCAAAACAACACGATGAGAACCTTGAACAGGAAATAGGCGTTGAAGCCGTTCGGGCTGAACCCGATGGTTTCGACGTTCCACCGAAAGATCCGCGATTGCATCAGCATCCGGTCAAGATCGCTGGTTGACGTCACCGCCGGCGTCATCAGGTGGCGCCACATGAAGAACCAGGCGTACATGTAGGTCAGCACGATCGCGGGCAGCATGAACACAAGGCAGCCGAACATGTCGATCACACGCTTGGTGCCAAATTTGACCTTGGAATAGAACAGATCGACCCGTACATGGCCACCTTGGACAAAGGTGTAGGACACGCAAAGGCAGACAACGAGCGCGTTGTGGAACTTGAGGCCCTCGGCCCACCAGCTCAGGTCCTTGGCAAAGGCAGTCCCGAGAGGGCCAAGCTGAATTTCCGCGACCCGAAATATCCGCTGAAGGAAAACGATCATCACCTGGGTGAGGACCATCACGAGCCCCGCCCAGGCCGCTGTGCGACCCACCGCATTCGCGACGGTTTCGAGTACGCGAACAGATCCCCACAGAAGCTCGCGCTTCCAGGCCATACCGACCACGGTGATCCCCAGGATGACGGTGAAAACGACAAAGAAAAATTCCACCGACGCGCCGTAATAGATGAATCGCATCACCGCTTCGGGGTTTGACCAGTTCAACCAAGCCGCCGGATTTATCAACGCGAGAACAAGGTGATAGGGAGCCAAAGCGATATTTTGCAGCACCCAGATAATGAAGTCGAACATTCTATGGCCTTTTGCACCGGACCTGTATTGAGGGATGTCGGACGCGTTTGAGTGTCCTGATTTGCAAAAGCCCTGACCGGGGCGCGCCGCGCCACCGGTCAGGGCCAGGCATCATCAAGCGATCAGCTTGCGTTCACGCGGTTTCGCTGACGCATGTATTCGCCGTCACCGATCTCGTACCATGCAGCGGTCTCTTCGAGCGACGCGAAATAGCTTTCCGCGATCTCGGCATAGAGCGGATCGTCCATGTTTTCTTCCCGCACCTCTGCCGACGCGCGACCGAATGCATCCCAGACATCGTCCGGGAATTCGCGGGTCTGCACGCCCTCCGACCTGAGACGCGCAAGCGCCGCCCCGTTTTCAGCAAGCGAAAGCGCGGTGTTTTGCGCATGTGCCGCTTCGCAGGCAACCTGGCAAATCTTCTTGTGCTGATCGGACAGGCTGTCCCATACTTCGAGGTTGAAGCCCATTGTCAGCGCCGAACCCGGCTCATGAAACCCTGCGGTGTAATAGAGGCTTGTCACCTCCTGGAAGCCGAGGCGTTCGTCTGCATAGGGTCCGATCCATTCGGCCCCGTCGATCTGGCCCGAGGCGAGCGCCTGATAAATTTCGCCGCCCGGAATGTTCTGCACCGACGCACCAAGCCGGCCAAGCACCTGGCCACCCTGCCCCGGCATGCGGAAGCGCAGGCCCTGAAGGTCTTCGGCAGAGGTGATTTCCTTGGTGAACCAGCCGCCCGGCTGCATCGCCGTCTGACCGCACATCAGCGGCTTGATATTGAACAGCCCCGAAAGATTGTCGTGAAGTTCCTGACCGCCACGGCGGTAGTACCAATTGGCGATCTCCTGCGATGTCATGCCGAAGGGCACGGACGTGAAGAACGCCAGCGCCGGATGCTGGTTGAGGAAATAGTAATCCGCCGAGTGGTAGACATCTGCCTGTCCTGCGGACACGGCGTCGAACACTTCAAAAGCGCCAACGAGCGACCCCGCCGAGTTCTTTTCGATGGTCAGCGATCCACCAGACAGCGCCGCGATGTAGTCGATCGCAAGCTGTGCCGCGTCGTCGAAGACAGCAAAGCCGTCCGGAACGGATGTTACCATCGTGAGCGTCCGGTTGCCTTGGGCAATCGCGGGGGCTGCCAGCGTTGTGGCGGCCGCGGCCCCGGCACCGACAGTTGACGTCCGCAAAAATGAACGACGATCCATATAGTTTCTCCTCCTGTTGATTAACACACATTACAACGGGATCGCTGCTTGCGCGTATGATTAGTTACGCGAAATTAATTTAATTTTTTTCGATTGCAAACGTTTATCTGTGCAAACGAAGAACAAAATTTCAGCAATCCACGCCGATAAGAAATATCATGGCGGGTCAGACTTTCGCAGTACCGGGACAGCAGGTTCCGGTATCTGGGAGGATCACCGGCGCTGGATGCAACGGCGCGCCTGTCAGCGACCCGCTCTCGCCCACGATCACGTGCCGCGCGGCGACCTGTGCGGTGACCTAAGGTACAGCGCCAGAGGTGGCCGGAAGGACGGCACCCTGCGTGCACCAAGGACAGGCGACGCGGGCTGTCGTTTTGTCAATCATGGGGACCCTTCATGTCGACCTGCTCTCTCATACGCTCTGCTCGGGTGTTGACCGATCGCTTGGCAACAGCTTTGGGCCGCCGCAACGTGGCAAACGAGCACCACCCTGCGCAACGGGCCGGGTCGGCCACAGGGTATCCGCAAAGCGGACCGGGCACGACATGGATTT
>Ga0102940_1000013_pt1 | contig 108263 bp, 78 predicted proteins | sample SalPonR2_C_D1_MG_FD_78215 | JGI IMG/M metagenome (GOLD analysis project Ga0102940, IMG submission 78215) | Salt pond soil microbial communities from South San Francisco under conditions of wetland restoration - Salt Pond MetaG R2_C_D1_MG | ecosystem: Environmental > Aquatic > Marine >... | reverse complement strand
CCTCGCGCGCCGGACCGGTTCGAGCTGTGAACTGTGGATGCTCGACCTCGACCGCGGGTCCTTCGCGCGGATCGTCCAGGAGGACGACACCCACGATCCGCTGTGGTCCCCCGGCGGTCGGAGCATCCTCTTCGACCGGATGGAAGCCGGCGAACTCGTCACCCTCGAGGTGAGCGGCTCCCGACGGACCCGCGTCATCGCGAGCGGCGCGAACCGCGGGACGCCCGAATCGTGGTCACCCGGAGTCGATCTCCTCGCCTACACCGTCACCGGCCACGCCGGGAAGACCGACGTCTGGGTGCGACCGATGAACGGCGAAGGTGAACCCCGACCCTTCGTCGCGACCCCCGAGTCGGAGAGCGAGCCGGAGATCTCTCCCGACGGCCGCTGGATCGCCTACGTCTCCGACGAGACCGGCGTGCCCGAGGTCTACGTGCGCGGCTACCCCGACGACGGATCGGTCTGGCAGGCCTCGGCCGGCGGTGGCACCACTCCCCTGTGGTCGCGCGACGGCACCGAGCTGTTCTTCGTCCGTCTCGAGGACGCGGCCCTGGTGTCGGTAGTGGTGCGCGACGACGACGACCTCGAGCTCGGCGTTCCCACGGAGCTGTTCCAGGGGCTGTTGAGCACCTCGCGCGCGGGCGACTTCGACGTCGCGTCGGACGGTCGCTTCATCACGGTGGCTGGCGACAGCGACGACACCAATCGCCGCGAGATCCGCGTTCTCGGCAACTGGCAGACCCAGGTGGAGGAGCTGCGCGGCGAGGCGCGGTGAGGTCGGCCCCGACCTGGTACGGGAGTGACGCCGTCGTCTGCGGCGACGACACCGGTCAGATGGCCGTAGTGCGCATAGCGCGACCGGATCGTCCCGTCCGATTCGACCACCATCACCACGGCCGGCGCGTGGAGTCCGTGGTGGAAGACGACGACGAACTCCGGCGTCCCGTCTCCTTCGAGGTCCGCGCCCGTCCCTGCCCTCGTGACGAACGAGCCTCCGACCAGATCCCCGGAACCGAACACCGCAGTCAGGCTGTCTGAACTCGGCGCGACCCGCCATTGCTCGCGACCCGTGGCGCGGTCGAGCGCGACGAGTGCACCGGCGTGGGTGTCGCTGGACCACAGCCCGACCAGCCACGTGTCGTCCGACCAGGGGGCCACGGCGTCGAAGCGGACGGGCGTGGCGAAGGTGCGTGTCCACGCGCGTGCGAGCCGGACGGGGAAGTGACCACTCACGCCCGCACGATCGGCGAGTTCGCTCTTGCCCAGGCCCGGCGCGCGGCGCAGAGGCCGGATGCGGGCGGCCGCGAGGCCATCGGAGACGTCGAGGCTCCGTCGGGATCCAGTCATCGGTCCGGTCGGGCTGGGGCCGGGGGCGACAAGATCAGGACCAGATGATCGCATCCCCTTCGGATTCAGGTAGGACCGAGTCCGGATCCGGGCGGCGGCCCGGCCGGGAGCGGGCGTCGGGTTCCGATGTGGTGCGCTCTCGAGGGCTGTGCGACGATGCACACCGCATCCATCGCAGATCATCGCGACTCCGAGCCATCACCGCTCCCGGAGGTCGCCGCGGCCGCCTCGGTGTCGTATCGTGTCGGCCCGCCGCCGCCCGGGTCGCGCTCGCCGCCGGCCGGGCGACCGCGCACCGCCGTCCCGAATCCGCCCCGGAGCGCCCTGGAACACCGAACGGGAGAACCGACGTGAAGTTCGACCTGAGCAGCGAGCAGGAGCTCATCCGCAAGACCGCGCGGGAGTTCGCCGAGAAGGAGATCACTCCCCACGCCGCCCGGTGGGACCAGAACGAGGAGTTCCCCGCCGAGACCGTGAAGAAGCTCGGGGAGCTGGGCTTCATGGGGATCGCCGTGCCCGAGCAGTGGGGCGGCGCCGGTATGGACAACCTCAGCTACATCCTGGCGGTCGAGGAGATCAGCCGGGCCTGCGGCAGCGTCGGCGTGATCATGTCGGTGAACAACTCGCTGGCCTGCTGGCCGCTGCAGGCCTTCGGCACCGACGCGCAGAAAGAGGAATGGCTGGAGCCGTTGGCCAGCGGTCAGAAGCTCGGCGCCTATTGCCTGAGCGAGCCCCAGGCGGGCACCGACGCCGCTGCACAGAAGACCACGGCGAACCCCGACGGCGACGGCTGGGTGCTCAACGGTACCAAGAACTTCATCACCAACGGCGCGCACGCCGACACCTTCATCGTGTTCGCCATGACGGACCTCACGAAGGGACACAAGGGCATCAGCGCCTTCGTGGTCGACGCGCACGCGCCGGGCGTGGCGGTGGCGCACACCGAGCACAAGATGGGCATCCGCGCCAGCGACACCGCGCAGATCACCCTCGACGACGTGAAGCTGCGCGGCGATCAGTTGCTGGGCGAGATCAAGGACGGCTTCAAGATCGCCATGCAGACCCTCGACGGCGGACGCATCGGCATCGCCGCCAAGGCACTGGGCATCGCCCAGGCCTCGATCGACCACTCGATCGCCTACGCCAAGGAGCGCTCGCAGTTCGGTCGTCCGATCGCGCAGTTCCAGGCCATCCAGTTCAAGATCGCCGAGATGACCCTGCGCACCGAGGCCGCCCGCCTGCTCACCTACCGCGCGGCCGCGGTGAAGGACCAGGGCCGGCGCCACTCGAACGAGAGTGCCCTGGCCAAGCTCGCGGCCTCGACCGCTTCGGTGTACTGCTCCGAGGAGGCCGTGCAGATCTTCGGCGGCAACGGCTACTCGAAGGAGTACCCGGTCGAGAAGCTCATGCGCGACGCCAAGATCTGCGACATCTACGAGGGCACCAACGAGGTGCAGAAGATGGTGATCTCGGCTACGGCCCTGGCCTGATCGCATCGCGACGGAAGCGGCAGAAAGAGACGTCATGGATTTCGAACTGCGCGAGGACCAGGAACTCTTCGCCAAGGGGGTGCGTGATTTCGCCCGCGGCGAGATCCAGCCCCTGTGCGCGAAGATGGACCGCGAGGGCATCATCGACGGCGAGCTGCTCGAGAAGATCAAGCAGCAGGGCTTCTTCGGTCTGAGCTTCCCCGAGCATTACGGCGGAGTGGGGCTCGACACGCACACCTACGGCCTGGTGGTACGCGAGCTCGCGCGCGTCGACGCCGGCGTGGCGATCATGATCGCCGTGCACAACAGCGTGGGCAGCTACCCCGTCATGCAGTACGGCAGCGATGCGCTCAAGGAGAAGTACCTGCCGAAGATGGCCGACGGCCAGATCGCCAGCTTCTGCGTGACCGAGCCGGGGGCCGGCAGCGACGCGGCCGGCCTGACCAGCCGCGCCGAGCGCGTCGACGGTGGCTACCGTGTCACGGGCGAGAAGATCTGGGTGACCAACGGCCACCACGCCGACTTCTTCGTGGTCATGGCGCGCACCAGCGACGACGGCCACAAGGGGATCTCGTCCTTCCTCCTCGAGCGCGACACCGAAGGTCTGCAGATCGGGGCGAAGGAGGACAAGATGGGCCTGCGCTCGAGCGACGCGATCTCGCTCGTGATGGCCGATGCCTTCGTGCCCGAGGAGAATCGCATCGGTCCCGAGGGGATCGGTTTCAAGATCGCCATGAGCGCGCTCGACGGCGGCCGCATCGGCGTGGCCTACCAGGCGCTGGGGCTGGCCCAGGCCTGTCTCGACGTCGGAGCCCGCTACGCACTCGAGCGCGAGCAGTTCGGCAAGCCCATCGCCCGGCTGCAGGCGGTCCAGTGGCACCTGGCCGAGATGGCCACCGAACTCGAGATGGCACATCTCCTTGCCGACAAGGCCGCGTGGCTGAAGGATCAGGGCAAGCCCTATGGCAAGCAGGCGGCCATGGCGAAGCTTGCCTGCACCGAGATGGCCGGTCGCTGTGCCGACAAGGCCCTGCAGATCCACGGCGGCTTCGGCTACAGCAAGGACTACGACGTCGAGCGTTACTACCGCGACGTCCGCGTCACGCGGATCTACGAGGGTACGAGCGAGATCCAGAAGCTGGTGATCGCCCGCAACGTGCTCGACGAGTTCGGCGGGTGATCGCACGCGCGGGGGAGGCAACGTGCACTTGGCGGCGCTCGGGATCCGGGTCGGTCCACTCGGACGCGTGCGACCGTGGGCCATGGCGGGCCTTCTCCTGCTCCTCGTCTTCCCGTGTCCGGCGGCGGCCGCCGATCCCGCGCGCTTCCACGGTGACGGTGTCGAGAGCCTGAAGATCGACGGCGTGCCGTCGGACCTGTCGAGCCGTGCACGCACGGGGCTCGAACTGACACCGCGTCGTGGCTTCCTCACCGTCGATCGGGCCCGGCTCGGCGCCGAAGCCCTCCAACGCGACCGCAAACGTCTGAGGCTGTTCCTCGCCCGTCACGGTTTTCCCCGCGCGGAGATCGAGGTCGAGGCCGAGACCGCCGGCGACGACCTCGTGGCGTTGGTCTTCCGCGTGGATCCGGGGGTCGCCGCCCGCGTGCAGGAGATCCGACACGAGGGACTCCCGCCGGGGTTCGATCCGCCGGCCCGCGAGGACGACGCCGCTCTCGCCGAGGGTGATCGCTTCCGCGACCAAGCCGTCAAGGCCGCCCGGGCGACGCTGCGCCGCCATCTCGAGGAAGCGGGGTACGCACGGGCCCAGGTGGAATCCGAGATCGCGCTCGACGATCCGGGCGAGGTCGTCGTGACCTTCGTCGTGACCTCGACCGAACGCTTCCGCTTCGACGGCCTGGAGATCCGCGGCGCCGACGACGACATCCGCGACCTCGCGCGACGCAGCATCGAACGCCCGGGTGGTGAGCGATTCACGCCCGTCCTGCTCGAGAACGCCCGCCGCGACCTGCGCGATCTCGGCCTGTTCCGGCAGGTACGCGTGCGGGCCGATCGCACCGCCCCGAACACTCTGGAGATGACGGTCGACCTGACGTTGCGCGAGCTGCGCAGCGCCCGGATCGGCATCGGCACCTGGAGCGATCACCCGATCCAGGTGCGCGCGGGGTGGCGGCACCGCGACCTCTTCGGAGGCGGACGGGGTTTCGAGGTGGACGGGTCGTTCGCGTTGAACCTGCGCGAACTCGGAGCAAGTGTGGACTGGCCGGTGCTACTGCGCCGACGCTCGCGCACGGAGTTCGGGACACGGTACCGGGTCGAGGACGAGGAGAGCTACGGATCGGAGGAGTTCGAGGTCTTCGTCGACAACCTCTTCCACGTGGACCAGCGCACGTCGTGGCGCCTGGGCACCTCGTGGATCGAGACCGCGCTCGACCTGCGGACCGACGACGTCGATGCCTTCGAGACCCGGCCCGGTGAACAGGTGCTCTTCGACTTCCAGTGGTTCCACGACGGGGTCGACGACCTGCTCGATCCGACCGCCGGACGACGGGTGCGATTCGAGGCACGCTATGCGCCGTCGTTCCCCTTCGCCGACGCGACCTTGGTCTCGGTGCGGGGGGCGTGGGTGCGGGTGACGTCGCCGCGGCCGGGGACGGTCCTCGCGGGCCGCATCGACCTGGCTACGGCGTGGCCCACGGGTGGCGCCACCGACCTGTTGCCCACCCAGCGTTGGTTCGGCGGCGGCTTCAACACCCACCGCGGCGCGACGCGCCGCGGACTCGGTCCACTCGACGACGAAGGAGATCCGATCGGCGGGCAGTGGCGGGGACTGGCGGGGCTCGAACTGCGGCAGCGCCTGGGCTCCTGGCTCGGCGCGTCGATGTTCGTCGACACCGGGCAGGTGTGGCGCGAGGCCGACGACGTGGGCACCGACGACCTGGTCGTCGCCCTCGGCGCCGGGCCGTTGATCTACACACCCATCGGTCCCGTGCACCTCGACATCGCATGGAACGTCGCGCGTCGGCCGGCCGACGAGTCCAATCTCGTCTTCCACTTCGGGATCGGGCATGCCTACTGACGAACCGCAGGTCGATCCCGTGGCCGAGCCGACGCCGCGCCCGCGGCGGTGGCGTCGGGTGCTACGCATCGCGTGGCGGACGCTCGCCGTTGCGTTCGTGCTCGTGGTGTCGATCGTGGTCGGGGTGCTGGCCGTCCCCGAAGCGCGTCTCGCGCTGCTCGAGCGCGGTCTCGACGCCGGGTTGCAGGCACTGCCGGGACAGGCGAGCGTCCGCGCGCAGTGGCCCACGCTCGGGCGTGTGGAACTCGAGGACTTCCGCTGGCGCGTCGACGCCCAACGCGTCGCCGAGGTCGACCGCGCGATGGTGGACCTCGATCTGGGCGCGCTGTGGGACCACGACGCCGTGGTGCGCGTGGTGCGTCTGCAGGGCGCGTGGATCGATGCCGATCGGGCGGAGGCCGCGTTCGCGGCGGCACCGGCCGACACCGCCGCGGAGCCGGCGCCGTCGGAGCCGACCGAAGAGGTCGCCGTGCCGTGGCTGCGCGACGGCGCGCTCGCCGGCTTGCCGTCGGTGGCGGTCGACACGCTCGCGGTGCGCGACGTCGAGGTGATCTCGGCCGCGGGTTCGATGATGCTGCACGATCTCGCCCTGGGACTGGATCTGCGTCCCGGCCGTGAGCAGTTGGGCCGCGTCGATCTCGACGTGTCGATCGACGAGATCGGACGCGTCGCGGGCGGGGTCGCGCTCGCCGTGACCGATTCGCTGCGCGCGCACTTCGACGTGTGGTCGTGGGCTCCGCCGGGAACGTCGCTCGCACCGCGAGCCGAGGCGACGGGACTCGATGCGGTCGTCCCGTCCGACATCGTCGTGCGCGCGTTGCGCGGAGATCTCGTGGTCGTGCCGGCCGTGCTCCACGGCCGGCTGGTCGAACGACGGCCGGCGACGGTCGACCTCGCCGCGCGATGGCGTGCCGACGGCGGGGTCGAGGCCGGGCTCCGGGTGGTCCTCGACGATCGCCCCACGTGGGCGTCGCCGTGGGTCGCCGCGGCCGACAGTGCCACGGCGGCCGTCTTCGAGAGATTGCTCGCCACCTGGCCCGCCGACTCCGTCGCCTACGAGATCGCACTCGACCTCCGGGGTCGCCTGGACGAGGCCGGCGTCCAGCTCGATCGAGCCCGGGTCGAGGGATCACTGCCCGGTCCGGCCGAGCTCGTGGTCGGGCTGCCCGCCCCCACGTGGTCGCGTTCGGAGCTGCGGCTGGTGGCGCGTCCCCGGGGTGACGACGCCGTGGACCTCGTCCTCGACCTCGGCTCGACGGCCTGGATCGATCGGGGCCGGGTGGTCGCTCTCGTCCGTGACACGGGAGCCGTGAGCGCGGACACCCTCGACCTGCGGTTGCCGGGCCTGAGCGTGCGTGGCGACGGTCGCTGGTCGCCGGAGTCGATCGACGTCGACCTGGAGGTGCGGGCGGCGACCTCCGAACTCGAGGCCCTCGTGCCGTCGCCGCCGTGGGGAGAGGTCGACGCGGAGGTGCGGGCCGATCTGCAGGTCGCGGGTGCGCTGCCCCTGCCTCGGGGCGAGTTGCGGATCGACGGCCGTGCTTCGGCACCGTTCGCCGAGGTCCCGGACCTCCGCCTGCGAGCCGAGCACGACGGCGATTCCGTGCGCGCTTCGCTCGACCTACCCGAGGGATTCACGCTCGAGGGCGATCGTTTCGCGACCCCCGTCCGGGTCGGTGCCCGCGGCCGGCTCGATCTACCGGAGTGGAGCGTTCGTCTGACCGGGACCGGACCCGGACTGGACCTCGACCTGCGGGCCGCGGCCGACAGCACGATCGCCGGGGAAGGGTCGCTGGTCGTCGACGCGGGCCCACTGCGCGACGCGCTTCCCATGGCTCTGGCCGAACCCCTGGCCACGAGTACTCTGCAGCGGGCGACCCTGGACCTCGACGCCGAACTCGATCCCGACGCCGAATCGGGTCGGGCCGGTGTCGGAGTCGATGTCCGGCTGGAAGAAGGAAGTCTCCTTCTCCGCGCCAGTGGAGACGCCGATCTCCGCGGTCGTGCCCGGGCGCAGGTCGACACCTTGCGCGTCCGCTGGCGCGACGAGACGATCGGCACGCGCCGTCCGATGCGCTTCGATCTCGACACCAGGGAGCCGCGGTACGTCCTCGAGGAGCTCGATCTGGACGGAAGCCTCGGAACGGTCCGTGGAGCGGCGCGAGTCGACTCGAGCGGAGCACAGGGAGACTTCGAGGTCGCCTTGAGCGTCGCGCGCGATCGCCTGCTCGAGTGGGCTCCCGACCTCGAGGAGATCGTGCCCCGGACCGACCGGCTCGGCACCACGCTCACCGTCGACCTGTCGGGCACCGCGGCAGATCCCCGCGCGACGATCGAAGGGGCGGCGCGTCTCGACTCCGACGACGACTCCCGCGACGTCACGCTGCGCTGGTCGACCTCCTACGGTGCCGACGGCGACGCTGCGGCGCGGCTCCGGGCCGGTCTGGAGCTGACCGGGGGTTCGACGACATGGGTGCAGGCCGATGCCGCCGTCCCCCTCGACCTGTCGCTCGATCCGTTCTCGTACGCCCTGCGTCCCGACGACACCTTCGACCTCGACGTCGAGACCCCGCGCCTCGATCTGCAACGCCTGACGGAGTTCGCGCGCGCGCCGGTCGACGTGCAGGGCGACCTGGCGATGGAAATGCACGCCCACGGGCCCCTCGACGCGCTCGACGTCGATGGCTTCGTCCGTTCCGAGAAAGCACGCGCCGAGTTCCCCGACGGCGGCTTCCTCCAGACCGCCACCTCGATCGTGCTCACCGGGACGCTGTTGCAGCCGACAGTGGAGGGCGAGGTCCGCGTCGACGGCGGACTGATCCTCCTGCCCGCGCCGCCGCCCGCGCTGCTGCCGGTCGAGGGCGAGTCGATGCTCTGGGCCGCCATCGAAGCCGACAGGACCGTGGCGGAACTCCGCGCGGACCGTCCGGTGAGCCCCATCGACACCCTGACCCTCCCGTTGCCCGACGTCGCCGTGTCGCTGAACGTTCCCGGAGGCCTGCGGCTGCGAGGTCATGGTCTGGACGTCGAGCTGCGCGGACGGGTCGATGCGCTGGTCGAGAACGGCACCCCGGGAATCGGTGGCAGCCTGGAGGTGTGGCGCGGTCGCCTGGACCTGCTCGGGCGTCGCTTCCAGGTCGAGACCGGCCGCGTGATCTTCGACCCCGATCAGGTGGAGCCGGATCCGCGGCTCGACATCCGGCTGGCCACGACGATCGAGGGCACCCGCTTCACCGTGGACGTCACCGGGACCGCGCTCGAGCCGCAACTACGGCTGGGCAGTGAACCCGAGATGCCCGAGGGCGACATCGTGGCCTCATTGCTGTTCGGGCGTCCGCTCGACGAACTCGACGAGGGCCAGTCCGAACTCCTCGCCCAGCGCACGCGTCAGATCGCGGCTGCCTACGGAGCGGCGGCGTTGTCCCAGCAGATCGGGCAGCGTCTCGGCGTCGACATCCTGTCGATCGAGCCCGCCGGCGACGGAGGCTCCGCGTCGCTGGTCGTGGGGCAGTACCTGAGTCCCGACGTGATCGTCCAGTACGAGCAGGTGCTCGAGGAGGGCGCGGCGGCCCTGATTCGCCTGGAATACGCGATGACGCGGTCCATCCGTCTGGAGACGGTCGCCAGTCAGGGTGAGGGGTCGGGCGTGCAGATCGAGTGGCGCAAGGACTACTGAGCGCGGGACACGGAGGATCCTGTTCCGTACACTCCTGCGACCCTCTTTCGAACGTGGAGCCTCGATGTCCTGGATCGAACGTGTTCCCGTGGACGAAGCCACGGGCCTGTTGCGGCGACTGTTCGACGCGTCGGTCAAGCGCGCCGGACGCGTGTGGAACGTCACGCACGTCATGAGCCTGAACCCGCCGGTGATGCGGGACTCGGTGCGGCTCTACGGCACGATCATGTTCGGCGAGTCGCCGCTGGGCCGCGGTCAGCGCGAGATGCTGGCCACCGTCGTGTCGTCCGAGGCCGGTTGCCGCTACTGACGCCGCGCGCACGCGCACGACCTCCGGGACGAGGTCGCCACGATCTTCGACGACGACGAACGCGCCGACCGGTGGGTCGACCACGTAGCGCGCGACTGGTCGACGGCGCCCCTGCGCGACGTCGACCGGGCGCTCTGCCGCTTCGCCGTACGTCTCACCCATCACCAAGCAGCCGTGAACGAGGACGATCTCGCGCCCCTGCGCGCCCATGGCCTCGACGACACGGCCGTTCACGACACGGTGCAGGTGGTCTCGCTGTTCAACTACTACAACCGGCTCGCGCACGGGCTCGGGGTAGAGGTCGAGCCGAGCGAGCTGGTCCGACCGTGGGGCGAGCAGGGCCTGGTCGACGGCGGGCCGCCGCCGGACCTGGGCGGCCCCACGACCACCGGTCACGTCAGCGCCGGCTGAGGTCGAGCGTCGACATCAAGCCGATCCGGAACTCCCGGCTCACCGGCAGGTCCTCGCCCGCCAGTGCGATCGAGGCCCCGACCTCGAGGGTCGTGCCCGGTGCTCCGAGGCGGTCCAGGCCGATGTGAAGCGCCGGTGCGTACGACCACAGGCGCCGCGTGGCGATCTCCTGGTCGATGCCGAAGTCGCGGCTGGTCCACGGAGACCCCTGCAGGCCGTCGAAGCGCGTGACCAGCGCCAGCCACGGGCGGAGCTGCCACCCCCATTCGGCGGCGAGCACCCATTCGTTGCCCGGGTCGAAGCCCAGTTCGTCGTTGGCGGCACGCCAGCGGTGGCCGAGCGTGGCCGAAAGCCACCCGTGGGGCCACAGCGACCAGCCGGCCTCGGCGCGCACGGTGAGGTCGTGCTGTCCTTCGCCGAGGGGCTGTGCGAAGACGCTGCGGGGCACGTCGGCGGTGGGGATCTTCCAGCGGAGCGACAACGAAGCCGCCGCACGATCCCCGTGGCGCGTTCCGATCGCCGTGCCCAGCACCACGTCCCCGAATCCGGTTCCGGGCTCGACCTCGTCGTTGTCGTTCTCGAAGACGGTGTGCAGGAAGGGAACGGTGGCCGTCACTTCGAGGTGATCGGTGACACCATAGGCTGCTTCCAGTGCGTAGCGCTGGAACTCGTACTCGCCGCCGGTGACGAAGTCGAAGGGGATGCGGTCGCCGGCTCGTACCGGACTCCCGTCGGGAAAGCGCTTGGTCTCGTCGAGCTGGTCGTTGGCGAACTTCTCGTCGGCGAAGCTCGTCGACGCGCCGACCTTCCACCACAGGTGTCCGGCCGGCTGCGTCCACGCCGAGGCGTGGGTCGTCGTCGGGACCAGGCAGACCAGGACCAGAAGGGACGCGACCGAGCGCGCGCTCAGGGTAGTCGGGTCCATTCGAGGTCCAGCTCGAACTCGGGATCCCCGGCGTGGACGATCTGCAGGAACGTGTCGGCCGAGTCGTACAGCACCCAGACCGGCAGCCCCCCGATCTCGTCGCGGAAGGCCGTACGATTCCCCATGGTCTCGCGCACCTCCGAGTGGACGTAGGCTCGCGACACGTCGCCCACGTGCACACCCGTGACGAGCGCCTTGCCCGGGAACTGCGGATCGGGCGAGGGATCGGTGACCGAGAAGGTGTCACGATCGTCGCTGCGGTAGTCTCCGTAGGGATATCGCGTGTAGTCGCGCGAGAAACCCGTGCTCGAGGCGATGACCTTGGTGCCAGGGTGCATCTGCTGCCAGCGTTCCCAGGTGGTCTCGACGAAGGGAACCTCTTCGAGGATCTCGCCCCGGCGTTCACCGGTGACCGCTTCGCGGCGCATCTGCGAGAACAGGCTCGCGGTGTCGTGGTCGTAAAGCACCAGGTTGCTGTTGTAGAGGTTGCCCGACACGCCGAAGGCCGAGCGACTCGCCGAGAACACCAGGGCCGATCCGGTCAGCGGACAGAAGGAAACGCTGAGCGGTTGTCCTCCGAAGGTGTCGTTCACGATCTCGTGCCACCACAGCACGTTGTGCGGATAGGCGCGAGCCTCGGTCCCGTCGAAGAGGCCGATCACCATGTCTCCGGGGCGCAGGTAGGCCGCGTCGGACGAACCCGCGTCGGCGAAGCGGGGAGACCCCTGCGGGGGGCCCGGGTTGGGGAGCGAGGGGATCGCGTCCCGTGGCAGATTGCGCCGGATCTGGTCGCAGGGCACGAGGCAGTCGCCATCGCTGCGGATCACCGCGTCGCGGACCGCCGCGTCGCGGCCCCAGATCTCCGAGCCCGGATGGAACACCGACCAGGCGAACCAGAACGCGCTCGTCTTCGCCAGATGCGGGAGGCGGACGCCGGCTTCGGCCAGCGGACCCTCGAAGGCCCACCCGTCGGCCGTGATCAGACTTCCGGACTCACGATCCCGCAGGACCCAGGTCCCGCTCGGGGGCGCCGGGATCTCCAGGTCGGTGCGGTGGGCATCGAGCGTGAAGTCGCCCGGTTCGTTCCGGACGGTGGGAAGCGTTCCTTCGCTGTCGGTCACCGGTGGCAGGTCCACGTCGGGATCCGACGGAGACTCGGTCTCGGAACACCCTGCCGCGATCAGGACCAGCAGGGTCGAAAACAGAGCGGTCCGCGGCGCGCGCGAACGGATTCGGCGTCGGAGCATGGGATCGGGATCCTCGCGTCGGGTCGATCGGGGCGGACGCCGTGACTACGACGGGTCGTCCCGTCGTGTGACCGCGCCACGACGCTTGCCCGACTCTTCGTGCGGAATCGGTGAATTCGGCCGACATGGCCGCACTTCCGTTTACGAAATCGTGATGGAACAACGGGATCGGTTGGACTGGGACATGGGCGCTCCTACCCTTCCGGGCGACGTCTCACCGCACCGCGCAGAGCACCGTCACCCGGATCCGTCGCGGAGCGGTCCTTCCCCCCTGGAGGCTCCATGGATGTCGTCCTGCTCTCGCGCATCCAGTTCGCTCTGACCATCGGCTTCCACTACTTCTATCCGCCCCTGAGCATCGGCCTCGGCCTGGTGCTGGTGATGATGGAAGGCATGTACCTGCGGACGGGCAATCCCCTCTACCACCAGCTCACCCGCTTCTGGGTGAGGATCTTCGGTCTCATCTTCGCCTTCGGCGTGGGCACGGGGATCGTCATGGAGTTCGAGTTCGGGACCAACTGGGCCGCCTACTCGCGCTACGTCGGCGACATCTTCGGCAGTCCCCTCGCGGCCGAGGGGATCTTCGCCTTCTTCCTCGAGTCGGGCTTTCTCGCCCTGCTCCTGTTCGGGTGGGATCGCATCAGCAAGAAGATGCACTTCTTCGCGACGTGTATGGTCGCCCTGGGCGCACACTTCAGTGCGATCTGGATCGTAGTGGCCAACAGCTGGATGCAGACCCCGGCCGGCTACCACATCGTCGAGACACCCGTCGGACCACGCGCCGAGATCACCAGCTTCTGGGAAGCGGTGCTCAACCCCTCGACGCTCGATCGCTTGTCGCACACCGTCATCGGCTGCTGGCAAGCGGGCGCCTTCTTCGTGATCTCGGTGGGGGCGTTCTACCTGCTGCGCCGTCAGCACCAGGAGTTCGCCAAGGCCTCGATGAAGGTCGCCTTCGTGGTGGCCATGGTGGCGTCGTTGCTGCAGCTGGTCACCGGCCACAGCAGCGCGCACACCGTGAGTGAGCACCAGCCGGCCAAGCTCGCCGCCTTCGAGGGCATCTACGAGACCCAGGACAACGCGGATCTCACGATCATGGGCTGGGTCGACGAGGCCAGCCAGGAGGTCCACGGGATCAAGATCCCGGGCATGCTGAGCTGGCTCATCGGATTCGACACCGCCACCGAGGTCCAGGGTCTGAACGACTGGCCCGAGGAGGACCGGCCACCCGTCCAGATCACCTTCCAGGCCTATCACTTCATGGTGGCCATCGGCATGTTGCTGATCCTGCTATCGTGGGTGGGGGGCATCATGGCCTGGCGGGACAAGCTGTTCCAGTACCGCTGGCTGCTGTGGATCCTGGTGTTCTCGGTGCTGTTGCCACAGGTCTCCAATCAGCTCGGGTGGGCCGCGGCCGAGATCGGACGGCAGCCGTGGATCGTCTACGAACTCATGCGCACGGCCGACGGGGTGAGTGACACCATCTCGGCGGGACACGTGCTGTTCTCGTTGATCCTGTTCACGCTGATCTACCTGGCGCTCTTCGTGGTGTTCATCGTCCTGCTCGACCAGAAGGTCAAGCACGGTCCGCTGGAGGAAGACATGCCCCGAACCGGGGAGCTGCGCTCATGAGTCCGGAATTCTACAACGTCGTCTGGTACGTTCTGGTGGGCGTGCTGCTCACCGGCTACGCGATCCTCGACGGTTTCGACCTGGGCGTGGGCGGCCTGCACCTGCTGGCACGTGGCGACCAGGAACGCCGGATCTTCCTGAACTCGATCGGGCCCTTCTGGGACGGCAACCAGGTGTGGTTGGTCACCGGCGGCGGTGCGCTCTTCGCAGCGTTTCCGCACGTCTACGCCACCGCTTTCAGTGGCTTCTACGTGGCGTTCATCCTGTTGCTGTTCACGCTGATCTTCCGCGGCGTGTCGATCCACGTGCGGAGTCTGCGTCCCGACAGTCCTTGGCGATCGTTCTGGGACTGGGCGTTCAGCATCTCCAGCCTGCTGGCCTCGTTGCTGATCGGTGTCGCGCTGGGCAACGTGGCCTGGGGCGTGCCGTTGGAGGAGAACTTCCGCTACCAGGGAAGTCTCTTGCACCAGGTGCACCCGTACACCGTGCTCACCGGACTGCTGGTGGTGTCGATGTTCCTGATGCACGGGGCCATCTACCTGGTGCTGAAGACCGATGGCGAACTGAACGCGAAGGTGCGGACCTGGGTCCGGCCCACCATCATCGGGTTCATTCTGTTGTACGTCGTCACGACCATGGCCACCCTGTTGTACCTGCCGCACATGTCGGCGCCGTTCCGCGACAATCCCGTGCTGTTCGTGCTGCCGGCGTTGAGTGTGTTGGCGATTGCGAACATCCCGCGGGAAATCCACCACGGACGCGAGTTTCGGGCCTTCCTCTCGTCATCGGTGGCCATGGTGCTCCTGCTGGCGCTGTTCGGTGCGGGGATGTTCCCGGAGCTGATCCATGCCCGACCGCAGCCGGAGTTCAGCATGACGGCCTACAACGCGTCGAGCTCCACCAAGACGCTGCAGACGATGCTGATCATGGCGTTGATCGGGATGCCGCTGGTGATCGCCTACACCTTCCACATCTACCGGGTGTTCCAGGGGAAGGTGAAACTCGACTCGATGTCGTACTGATCGACCGGGTGCGGACGGAGTCTCCGTCCGCACCCCTCGAGACGCTCAGCGCTGCACGGTCTCGGTCAGGGCGTCCTCGAGGCCGGCCGCGTCGATCACGCGCGCCGTCCTGGTCGAGTCCGAGGGGTCACGGGAAGTCCGGAAACTCCACGCCCCAGCGCGTGGGCGTCGAGTCCGAACGGGCTGGTCGTGCCTCGGAGTGGCGGACCGGGCGCCTCGTCCGCAATCAGGCGCCGGCTACGCCGAGCACATGGACGAAATCGTCGACGACACCCGCCGTCGCCGGGTGTGCGCTCGTCTCCAGCAGTCCGCGCACCGTCCAGCGGCCACCGTAGACCTGCATGGTGGCCGCGGCGTCGGCACCGGCTTCGATCAGGACCATCGCCAACCGCGGCGCATTGCTGGGAACGACCTGTCGGCGGATCTCGACCCCGTTCGCCGTCAGGTGGTGGAGCAGCGTTCCGCCGTGGCCGAAGCGCGAGCGATCGTGGACGATGCGCGGCACCTCGGCCACAAGGCCGCGCAGGGCGTCGACGTCGGCCCGGCCGATCAGATCGAGCGCCTGCTCGAACACCGGGTCCTGCGTCCGATCGGCGGCCAGCGCGGCGTCCGGCCGGGTGAAGCCGTGGTCCATGGCCACGGCCCGCAGGGCTCGACGGTACGGGAGTGGAGCCGCCAGGGTCTCGTCGACCGAGCGCTCGGAATCTCCCGGGATCACCGCGCGGACCTGGACGGCGCAGGCGGGATCGCCGCGCTCGTGCGCGGCCAGCAGCGCGCTCGCCTGGCGTTCGATCCACGCACGGATCGGCATCGACGCCGCACCTGCGGCGTACAGATCCGCGTGCAGGCGGCGGACGCGCTCGACGTCGGGATGGACGAAGACCGAGGGCATGGTGGTGGACGACGGGTGGCGAGGCACGCCCCGGCCGTGGTCCGGCCGGGGCAGATGTCACTGTAGACGGTCGACGAGCGCCGGGCTACTGCACTGCGAGTTCGAGCGTCTGCCGCCCCATCTCCTCGCGCTCGTACGAGTCGGGCGGCACCTCCAGGAACTTCGCCACGCTCGACACCAGGCGCTGGTAGAACACCTCGGCGCGGATCGTCAGCGGACCCGCGGGGATGTCGTCCGGCAGGGTCCACGTGAAGCTCTCGGGCACGGCCTCGAGCGGAGGCAAGCGGTAGTCGGGGCCGAGGCTGGCCGTGTGCCACTGGGCGATGGTCATGCGTCCCTCGGGATCGAGGTAGGGCATGCGGTAGATGCGGTTGCCCTCGGGAACGTCGCCGTCGCGCAGCAGCCCCTCGAAGTCCTCCAGGTCCTGGATGTCGCCGATGTCCTGGTAGGCCAGTTCGGTGCTCGAGGCGATGGTCCAGTCCTCGCCCTCGAATCCCTTCCGGTCGACCGGGAGGTGGTGCACGGTACCCTCGCTGTCGACGGCCTCCACGTGCAGGTGCACGACGCGTTCCTCGACCGAGCCCGAGGGGATCATGTGTCCGGCCTTCGCGTTCATGACCATGGCGTCGATCACGATCCGGTCGCCGGCCTCGATCTCCTCGGTATCGCAGTAGAGTAGCACGTCGACGGCGCCGGCCAGCTTGCTGTCGGTGTGTGCGCCGTGGAAGAGGTGCTGGCGTGCGTCGGGATACACCTCGCCACCGCTGGCGAGTTCGGTCTTCGCCGGCGGCATGTGGCAGTCCTGGCAGAGCACGCCGCGCTCGGCCCACGGGCTGTCGCGCCACTCGAAGTGAGTGGCCTTGACCCACACGCCGTAGGGGTCCTTCTCGTTGTGGCAGGTACCGCAGAAGTCCGCGGTGCCGAGGAACTCGTTGACCTCGATGTCGTGGTAGAAGCTCTCGCCCGCGCCGCGCGTTCCCTGCTTCGCGTCGCCCGGCTTCACCACGAAGTTGCCGTTGAAGGGTTCGTCGCCGTCGAAACCGACGATCGAGTGGCAGAGGTCGCAGCTCGTGCCCTCGTTGGCCCGTGTTCCGGCCGAGGGACGCTCGGGTGGGATGTCGCCGGCCAGAAAGGCCAGCGGCGCGTGGCAGTTGTTGCAGCCGGCTTCGATGCCGGCCACCTTCTCGAGCTCCTGGCTGTGTGGGTAGGCCAGCGCGAAGTACTCGATCTCGTCCCAGTGGTGGGTGAAGCACTGGCTCATGAGCGCCTGTTCGTGCTGTACCGTGAAGCGCACGTGGCACTCGGCGCACACGTCGGGCGTCTCGAAGGCGTCGTAGGGGACCGCGCCCTCGGCCGCGGGGGTCTGGGCGGCGGCGGGGGTCGAGAGCAGGGCCAGGACGATCAGGGGGATGGCAACGCGCATCACGGACGCTCCTCGGGCCAGGGGACGACCCCACAGCCGGTCGTCCGCGGCGGGGCCGCGACGTTCCTGTCCCACTCGTCGCGATGGACGGAGCGGAGCACGACGGCGCCGGGCGTGCGCGAGGTCCCGGACCGGAGGAACGCCGTACGTTCTCCACCTTGACCGTGAGACGGTGCCCTGGCCAATGTGGAGTTGTGAGCCCGGGCACGACCGGATCGCGGCCTGGATGCCGGAACCGTCGATCCCCGTGCAGTCCCCCGCGGCCCGTGGTCAGAGGCCTGATTCCTCTGTACCATGGACCGGAACCGCTTCCCCCTCCCGGTCGCCATGAGCCTCGAAGCCCTGCTCGTCCAGCCCCGCGGATTCTGCGCCGGCGTGGACCGCGCCATCGACATCGTCGACCTGTGCCTGCAACGCTTCGGCGCTCCGGTCTACGTGCGCAAGGAGATCGTGCACAACAAGGCCGTCGTGCAGCGATTCCGTGAACGCGGCGTGGTCTTCGTCGAAGAGCTCGATCAGGTGCCCGACCACGGTCTGTGCGTGTTCAGCGCCCACGGTGTCTCGCCGGCGGTGTTCGAGGACGCCCGGGCGCGCGGGCTCGAGGTGATCGACGCCACCTGTCCGCTCGTGACGAAGGTGCACAACGAAGTGCGCCGGAACGTGAAGCAGGAGGGCTCGACCGTGGTGTTGATCGGTCACGACGGCCACGAAGAGGTCGAGGGCACCATGGGGCAGGCACCCGACCACGTGGTGCTCGTCGAGAGCGTCGACGACGTGGCCGCGCTCGAGTTCGATCGCGAGACACCGCTGTCGTACGTCACCCAGACCACCTTGTCCGTCGACGAGACGAAGGGCATCATCGACGCGCTCCGCGCGCGGTTCCCGTGGATCGAGGGGCCGGCGAAGGACGACATCTGCTACGCGACCCAGAACCGTCAGGACGCGGTGAAGCACCTGGTCGACGTCGAGGGCATCGATCTGCTGCTGGTGATCGGTAGCACGAACAGTTCGAACAGCAAGCGTCTGGTCGAAGTGGCGCGCGACCGCGGTGTCGACGGGTATCTGGTCGACGGTCCCGACGATCTGGACCCGTCGTGGGTCGAGGGGAAGAGCCGGATCGGCGTGACCGCGGGTGCGAGTGCGCCCGAGGACCTCGTGCAGGGAGTCGCCGGACGTCTGCACGACCTCGGTGCGACGGTGCGCGACGCAGTGGTCACCGAGGAGAACGTCACCTTCGCCCTGCCGCCGCAGCTGCGGCGGCCGACGCGGTCGGGCGCTTCGGACTGAACGAGCAAAGGAGTTCCGTGGCGGACGAGGGCGTCATCGGCGCGCGCAAGCGCGATCATCTGGAGATCTGTCTCGACGGCGACCGTGCGGCGTCCGGGCGCGGCAACGGTCTCGACCGCTACGCGCTGGTCCACGACGCCCTGCCCGAAGTCGATTTCGACGCCATCGACCTGTCGACCGAGTTCCTGGGCCACGCCCTGTCGGCTCCGCTGATCATCTCGTCGATGACCGGGGGGACCGACCGGGCCACGTCGGTCAACCGCACGCTCGCCCGTGCCGCCCAGCACGCCGGCATCGCCATGGGGGTGGGCAGTCAGCGGGCAGCCCTCGAGGACGACGTCGTCGCGCAGACCTACCGGATCCGCGATGCGGCGCCGGACGTGCTGCTGTTCGGCAATCTCGGCGCGGTGCAGTTGAACCGGGGCTACGGACTCGACGAGTGTCTGGCGGCCGTCGAGATGATCGAGGCCGATGGTCTGTTCCTGCACCTGAACTCGCTGCAGGAGGCGTGTCAGGAGGAGGGGGACCGGGACTTCTCGGGATTGCGCGACCGCATCGCTTCGCTGTGCCGGCACGCGCCCTTTCCCGTGTTGTTGAAGACCGTGGGCAACGGGATCTCGCCACGGACCGCGCGCAAGCTGGTCGGCCTGCCCCTGGCCGGGCTCGAGGTGAGCGGGGCCGGGGGCACCAGCTGGTCGAAGATCGAGGCCCTGCGCGGTGGTGACGACGGAACGTTGGCTCCCTTTGCGAGCTGGGGTGAGTCGACGGCGGAATCGATCGGGGCGGTGCGTTCGGTGCTCCCCACGATCCCGCTCATCGCCAGCGGAGGTATCGGTGACGGTGTCGACGTGGCCCGGGCGTTGGCCCTGGGGGCCGACGTGGCCGGGATCGCGCGTCCCATGCTCCAGGCCGCGCACCGGGGCGAGGATACCCCGGCCCGCACGATCGAGAGGATCGCCCACCAGCTCCGGATCAGCTGTTTCTACTGTGGCCGGGCGTCGGTGCGGGCGCTCGACGCGGACGATCTGCGGGGCCCTTACGACGGGCCCCGTGGAACGCCGGGCCGGACCTCCGGGAACTCCCCGGACCCTTCCGCGTAGGTCCGGGGTCTGGCAGTCTCGGACTTCGACTGCTAGACACGGGAACTCCGTTTCCTATACTGGGAAGGTTCCCCCAGCCGGAGCCGCCCTGTCCGCGGCGGATCCGAATCGGCTGAATCCGTTGTGAATGTTGCTGTTTCACCGTTGCAGGAGGCCTCTGCCACGATGATCCGCGTCGAAAATCTCTCGAAGGACTACGGTCCGGTGCGCGCGCTGGATGCGGTGTCCTTCGAGGTTGGACGCCAGCAGATCCTGGGCTTCCTCGGCCCGAACGGCGCCGGCAAGAGCACCGCGATGAAGATCATCACGACCTACCTCGCCCCGACGGCGGGGAAGGTGCTCGTCGACGGCATCGACGTGACCGAGGACCCCATCGCCGTGCGCCGCCGCATCGGCTATCTGCCGGAGACCAACCCGCTGTACATGGACATGCGCGCCGACGATTACCTGCGCTTCTGCGGTCAGGCCCGCGGGCTGCGCGGGGAGGACCTGCGGCGGCGCTTCGACTTCGTGGTCGAGGCCGCCGGCATCGGCCACGTGTTGAAGAAGCAGATCAACCAGCTCTCGAAGGGCTTCAGGCAGCGCACGGGGCTCGCCCAGGCGCTGATCCACGACCCGCCGGTCCTGATCCTCGACGAGCCCACCAGTGGTCTCGATCCGCTGCAGATCATCGAGATCCGACGGCTGATCCAGGAACTGGCGCGCGAGAAGACGATCATCTTCTCGACGCACATCCTCAGCGAGATCAGCTCGACCACCGACGACGTGATCATCATCAACAACGGCAGGGCGATCGCGAAGGGTCGGATCCGCGACCTGCAGCGTGACGCCCACCGCGAGCTGCCCGTCCGGGCCTCGTTGGTGGCCCCGCGCGATGCCGTCGAAGACGAGCTGCAGCAGATCGCCGGCGTGGAGCACGTGAGCGTGCTCGGCGAGCGCGAGGGCCACGTGAGCGTGGAGTTCCGCGTCGAGGGCGACATCGTGGCCGCGCAGCGCATGGTCGGCGAACGTGCCCGCGAGCACGGCTGGACGGTGCTCGAACTGGGGACCTCGGAGGTCACGCTCGAGGAAGTGTTCATCTCACTGGTGCAGCGTTCGAAGAGCCACGACGGACGGCCTGCAGCCGAAGCGGTGCGTGCGGGGGTGAGCCATGGGTAACGTCGGTATCATCTTCCGCCGCGAGTTCCGCGCCTACTTCGACAGCAGCATTGCCTACATCTTCATGATCGTGTTCCTGCTGCTCATGGGCGGGATCTACATGAGTTCGTTCTTCCTGGCCGGCGCTGCGGACATGCGCGGCTTCTTCGGGAACCTGCCGTTGTTCAATCTCTTCTTCCTGCCCGCCGTGACCATGCGCCTGTGGGCCGAAGACAAACGCATCGGCACCATGGAACTGTTGATGACGCTGCCGATGAAGGCGCAGGAGATCGTCGTGGGCAAGTACCTGGCCGCGCTCGCCTTCTACGCGATCGCGCTCGCCGGTACACTGACGATCCCGGTCATGATCAGTGCGGTCGGCAACCCCGACGTGGGGGCCATGGTCAGTGGTTACCTCGGTAGCCTGTTGCTCGGCGCATTCTACCTGGCGGTGGGGATCTTCGTGAGTGGGCTGTTCAAGGACCAGATCGCCGCCTTCGTCGTGGCGCTCATGTTCTGCCTGTTCTTCTACTTCGCCGGCACGCCGCTCGTGGTGGCCACCACCGACGGCTGGATCAGCGGGCTGGGCACCTTCCTCGAGAACTACGTCGGCATTTCCGGGCACTTCGACGACATCCAGCGGGGCGTCGTCGACGTGCGCAACGTGCTCTACTTCGTCTCGATGACGGCGTTGTTCCTGGTGTTGAACACGCTGTCGCTCGAAGGGAGGAAGTACTGATGGCCAGCCAGAAGACCAGCTTCAACCTGCGGTTCGCGGTGACGGCGGTCGTGGTCGTCGGGATCGTCGTCTTCCTCAACGCCCTCGCGGGGACGGTCGACACCGCTCGCTTCGACCTCACCGACGACCAGATCTACACGGTGAGTCCGGCCGCGAAGCGCGTGCTGAGCGAGCTCGAGGTCCCGGTGCAGGTCAAGCTCTACATGACCGACAAGGACGAGATGCCGACCGGGCTGCAGACCCTCGAGCGGGATCTGGTCGACAAGCTCCGCGAGTTCTCCGTGATCAGCGACGGAAACGTCGAGTACTCGGTCGTCGACCCGTCCGAGAGCGAGGAGCTGAAGGAGAAGATCGCCAACAAGGGGATCCGGCCCTTCCAGGTCCAGACGGTCGAGCGTGACGCAATGGGCATCAAGCTCGTGTACTCGGCCATGGAGATCGGTTACCTGGACAAGGATCCCGAGATCCTGCCGCAGATCCTGCCACAGTCGCTGGAGACCTTCGAGTACGACGTCTGTTCGGCGATCAGCCGGCTCACACGGGACATGGATCCGGTGGTGGCGGTCTACGCCAGCCGGCAGCAGATCGACCCCCAGATGATGCAGATGTATCTACAGATGGGGCAGCAGCCGCCGGAGCCGCCCGAGGTCTACGGCAACGTCATGGAGCTGCTCCGTGGTCAGGCCTACGACGTGCGTCGCACGCAGATCACCGAGGACTCGCCGATACCCGAGGAGGCGAGCACGCTCGTCCTGCTGGCTCCGCGTAACCTGAACGAGCGGCAACTCTACGAGATCAACCGCTTCGCCCAGATGGGCGGCAACGTGATCGTGGCCGTGCAGAACTACGAGTTCCAGTACGCGCCCTCGCGGCAGGGAGGCTTCACCTTCACGCCGCAGCCGGTGAACCCGGGCACCGATCCGCTGCTCGACGGCTGGGGCGTGACCGTGAGCGACGGCGTGCTCATGGACTCCAACATGGAGGTCCTGGGCATTCCGAGCACGCGCAACGTCGGCGGATTCCGCATGCAGGTGAGCGAGCCGGTGCAGGCACCGATGCACATCAAGGTGACCCAGGACCAGTTCGTGGCCGACACCTCGATCACCAACGGCGTGGGTGACCTGCTCTACCTGTGGGGCAGCCGTCTGGAGATCGATCACGAGCGCCTGGCCGAAGCCGGCATCGAGCCGATCACCCTCTTCACGACCTCGAGCGACACGTGGGAGGTCGACTGGAGCGCCGGTCCGCTCACACAGTCCTCGTTGATCAGTGACCCCGACTCGGACCTTTCGCGCGAGCCATTGGCCGTGCTCATGCGTGGGGAGATCCCGAACGTCTACCCGACCGGCAACAAGCCCGAGTGGCCGGGTGGGGCCGCGTCCGACACCACGGACACGGGTCCGGAGCCGGTGGAGGAGTTCGTGCCGGTGGGGTCGAGCGTGGTCGTTCTCGGCGACGCCAAGATGTTCGAGGACTCGTTCCTTCAGATGGTCCCGGGCAACAGCATGCTGCTGCTCAACGCCGTCGATGCTCTGACGCTCGGCGACGACATCATCCAGATCCGCGCCCGTACCATGACCCAGCGCACGATCCAGCCGCTGAGCGACCAGGCCAAGCTGGGCTGGCGCTTCTTCGCGGTCGGCCTGGTGCCGCTCGTGGTCGCGGCCTACGGGATCTTCCGTTCCGTCCGCCGTCGGCGCGAGGAGGCCGCCTTCCTGGCGGCCCAGCGCGCGGCCTAGGGGGTTCGCCATGGGCAACAATCGCAACCTGATCGTGCTGGGTGTGGTGTTGGTCGTGCTGGTGGGCGCGTATCTGCTGACGCAGGACCGGCGCCCCGAACTCGACGAGACCGGGGGCTTCGAGGAGCTGGTCGAGACCGAGCTCTCGACCGATGACGTCTACACGCTCGAGGTGTCGCTCGGCGGCGATCCCGAGCAGGGCTTCACCGTGGTGCAGCGCGACGACGAGTGGTTCGTGAGCAGCCACTACGACGCGCCGGCCAATCTCAACAAGATCCGCACCCTGCTGGGCAACCTGGAGACCGTGAGCGGTGAGCCGCGCAGCGACGACGCCGGCGTGCTCGACGCCTACGCCCTCGACGACTCCAGCGCCTACCACGTGCGGATCCTCGGCGAGGGCGGCGACCCGATGCTCGAGCTGTTGATCGGCGAGCGCAGCGGCCAGGGATGCTTCGTGCGCCGGCCGGGCAGCAACCGCGTGCTGCTGGCCGACCACAACTTCCTCAGCGACTTCGGTGTGTGGGGCGACGAGCGTCCCGCACCGAAGGCCAGCAGCTGGATCGACCTCGTGGCCTTCGAAGTCGAGCGGGACGAGGTGCGCACGATCGAGATCCGGGGCGACGAGCAGACCGTGGTCATGACGAAGGAGTTCGTCGAGACCGAGGCGGCACCGGCCGACACCATGAATGCCGCCGGACCCGAGGTGCAGGATCCCAACGCCTACGAATGGCGTGTGACGGCGCCGTCGGACTTCGTGGCCTCGAAGACGCGGGCCGACGGCGTGCTCAACGCCATCACCAACGTCCGCGCCCGCGACGTCGTGGGCGATGCCCTGGAGGAGGACCTCGGGCTGGGCGACGACGCCCGCAGCGTCGTGGTCACCCTGGCCGACGGCACCTCGCACACCCTGTACTTCGGCGAGACGCTCGGGGACGACGACTCGCTGCTGTACTTCCGGGTCGAAGACGAGGCGCTCGTCTGGTCACTGCCCGAGTACGTGGCGAACAACGTCTTCAAGACCGAGGACGACCTGCGGGCCGAGTCCTGAGCCTCGGCCACGATTCGTATCGGAGTCGCACGCCGGGGCCCGGATCGGGTCCCGGCGTCGCATTGGTGGTGGCGCGCCGGTGCCGGCGCGCTATAGTGTGCACATGCACGAAATCGACCCCCGAGGAGGCCGCCGTGCCGCGACCGCGTAAACGATGCCGGTGCCGACGTTTCGACGGCGACCGCGTCTTCAAGCCCCGCAGCGTGCCGATGAGCGCACTGGAGACGGTGGAGCTCGAGCTGGCCGAACTCGAGGCCATGCGCTGGTGCGACGTCGAGGGCCTGCAGCAATCCGAGGCCGGGGAGCGGATGGGGATCTCGAGGGGGACCGTGCAACGTTATCTGCAGAGAGGACGGCAGAAACTCGTGGGCGCCCTGCTCGCCGGCCGGGCCGTGGTCGTGCACGACGGAGACGTCGACGAGGCCGTTCTCGACTCCACGGAGGCAGGCACCCGGAGCCGGCGCGGCTGACCCACCCGGGCCAGGGCGGCGCGTCGGATTCCCGGGGGCCGGCTCCGCCCTCCAACGGCAACCGGGAGTCCGTCGTGACCGATTCCTACGACGTCGTCCTCGTGGGTGGGGGACCCTCCACCCGTATCCTCAACAAGTTCCTGCACCAGTTGCTCCCCGACGTGCGCACGGTGGTGATCCGCGACGAGAACCGGATCGTGAACCACTGCGGCACTCCCTACATCGTCGAGGGCGAGATCCCCTGGCAGAAGGGCCTCATTCCCGAGAAGCTGGTCGAGCAGTTCGACACCGAGATCCTGGTCGATCCGGTGGTCGGCGGCGACCCGGTCGCCCACGAGGTCGAACTCGCCTCGGGCCGCGTGCTCCGCTACCGCCAGCTCGTCTTCGCCACCGGGACCGACCAGATCACCCCACCGATCCCCGGGTTCGACCTCGACGGTGTGCTGAAGGTGCGCCGCACGGTCGACGTCGAGCGCGCGATGCAGGCACTGAGCGGCGTCGACGACGTGGTCGTGCTCGGTGGCGGCTACATCGGTCTGGAGTTCGCCGTCTCGCTGGCCAACATGGGCAAGCGAGTGAGCCTGGTCGAGATGCTCGACCGCGTGATGGGCGATCGCATCGACCTCGCCATGGCCGCGGCCATCGAGGAGCATCTGCGCGCACGGGGAATCGATCTGCGCACCGGCGTGGCGGCGAGCCGCATCCTGGGCGATGCCGGACACGTGACCGGCGTGGAACTGGCCGACGGTTCGAAGATCCACGCCGATGCCGTGATCCCGTCGGTGGGAGTGCGGCCGATCGTCGATTTCGCGTCGAGGCTGGGTCTCGAGACCGACACCGACGGTCTGGTGGTCGACGACCACTTCCGTACCAGTCAGCCGGACGTCTACGCCATCGGTGACTGTGTCGGCACCCGTTGTGCGATCACCGGCCGCCGGATCAATGGCAAGCTCGGCTCGAACGCCGGCCGCATGGCGCGCACGCTCGCCCTGCAGCTGAGCGGTCTCGACGACCGGCCCTTTCCGGGCATCGTCAACGTCGCCGCCACCGTTCTCGGCGGCCTGGCCTACGGCAGTGCCGGTCTGACCGAACGCGACGCGCACGACGCGGGCATCGAGGTCCACACGGTGCGGGCCCAGGCCACGCACACCTACGACAACATGCCCCACCCGCACCCGGTCGACATCAAGATGACCTACCGCGCCGACGACCTGCGCGTGCTCGGCGGCGAGCTGCTCGGGCGCTTCAACCCGGCGGGTCACCTCGAGGCCCTCGGCCAGATGATCGAGCGCGGCGCGCGCCTGTTCGACGTCGTGGGCGCGAGCTACTGCTCGCACCCCGAACTCACCCCGAAGACCAGTCACCCGTACTGGACCTTCGCGTCCGAGAAGCTCCTGTTCCGTCTGCAGTCGGAGAAGGAACTCGCAACCACGGCTCCCGTCGGGAGTGGGGAGTGATCATGGATCCGATCGTCGCTCTGCTCGTCGGCCTCGTCGTCGGCAGCGTCCTCACCGGTGTCTTCGTCCTCTGGCTCATGCGCACGAAGATGGTGGTGGCCCAGCGCAGTGCACGCAGCTTCGAGGATACCTGTGCGACCGTCGAGGAGGTGGTCGAGGACGCGAAGGGTTGGGGCTTCCCGATCGACAGCTGGGACATGTACCGGACCTTCGCCGACAAGGACCTCGTTCCCGATGGCTTCCGGAAGCTGCGGATCTACTTCGTGTGCAACGCGGGTTTCGCCAGCCGTTTGCTGTCGTCGGTGCCGGGCTTCGTGGGGATGATGCCGTGCACCTGGGCGGTGTACGAACTCGACGACGGCAGCGTGCATCTGTCGAAGCTCAACATCGGTCTGATGAGCCGGATGTTCGACGGGCCGGTGCGCGAGGTGATGGGGAAGGTGGCCCGGGCGGACGACGAGTTCGTACCCGTGGCGCTGGGGACGAACTAGACTCCGGATACCCCCGCGGCCGTCTCGGTGGCGGGGGCGCCTTCCGGAGGCCCGAACGACTGCGCCGGAAGTGAGGTGCGCCCCCGCCTGCTGGGCGTGGTCTAGTCGCCCCGGACGCGCTGCCGGTCACGCCGGTGGCCGCCACCGCGACCGCCGCCTCCATCGTGGGGTCGGCAACGGCCGCGTCCCGGACCGTGACCCTCGCCGTGGTGATCGTCTTCTCGGTGGCCGTGACCATGCCCGAGACCGTGCGCGTGGCCATGCCCATGGCCGTGACCGTGCCCGCCGCAGGCCGCGCTCTCGTCCATCGCCTCCACGGTACCGGCCTTCACGGCCTCGACCACGTCGGCCACGTGCGGAGCGGGGCTCGCGTAGACCTCGATGCCGGCGTCGTGCAGGCCCTGCCAGGCCCGGCGACCGACGCCCACGCCGGCCACGGCGTCGACGCCGAGCGCGCGCAGGGTGTCCACGTGCTGGCACACCCCGGGGTGGGTGTGGCAGCTGGGGTTGGCGCGGGTGTCGATCCCACCGGTGTCGGTGTCGACGATCGTGAAGAAGGGAGCGCGCCCGAAGTGTCCGACGGTCTCGCTCTCGAGACCGCGGTCGTCGCGACTGGGAATGCAGAGTTTCATGGTGATCGCCTCTCCGTGGCGGAATGCCTTCGGCGGACCCCTGCCCGCCTTGATTCGTGCATATGCACACTATCAAGACGAACGGAGAATGCCGCTACGACTCTGTGACCCGGATCCGAATTGGTGCAGGTGGATCAGAAGCGCCGCGGAGGAGTCAGCGGCCGAGGTAGAACTCGAGCATCCGCACGAAGCGCGGCGACTCGATCTGGTCGAGCAGGGCCCGGTTGAGGTCCTCGCGCCGCGGCGAGCCCGGGGGCAGGACGAAGGCGTAGTCCTGACGCTCGATCCTCTCGGGCAGGACCTCGAGGTCGTCGCCGCCGTGCTCACGCAGCTCCCAGCGCAGGATCGGCGCGTCGTGGACCAGAGCGTCGACCTCGTCGCGGGCGAGGGCACGCACCGCCTTTCGCGTGGTCTCGAACTCCCGCGGCTCGATCTCGAGTTCGCTGCTCAGATAGGCCGCGCCGGTGGTGGCGCGGACGGCGCCCACCCGCAGTCCCGGCAGGTCGGAGGGACCTTCGATCCCCTGGGCCAGGCTCTGCACGGTCAGGGCGGTGGCGATGGAGGCAGTGAAGAAGGAGATCACGATGATGCTCGCGAACATCCACACCAGGGCGACCACACGGCCACCGATCGACACCGGCGCCTTGTCGCCGTAGCCCACGGTGGTCATGGTCACGGCCGCGAACCAGAACGAAGACCACAGTCCGCGAGCCGTCTCGGACTGGAACTCGTCGGGATTACGGCGCCGCTCGAACAGCCACACGACCACGCCGACGGCGAGCAGCAGCACCGCGAGCGCGCTCACGGCGCGCAGGAAGTCCCACGAGACGACGCGGGTGAGGACGGTCGTCCAGGGCGAACCGGCGGACGGCGCCGCGATGGCCAGCCCGGAGCTGAGGAAGGGGTGCATGAAGTCGAGCCGCTGCTCGCGCACCGCGGTCACGGTGGTCGCACCGACCCCCACGTCGGCGTCGCCGGCGGCGACCACGTCGAGCATGGTGTCGAGGCCGACGACCTCGAATTCGTAGGGCACCTGGCGGTCCTCGGCGATGCCGCGCCAGAGGTCCACGCTGATCCCGGAGAATTCGCCGTCGCCCTCGTCGATCACGAAGGGCGGGGCCACGCGCAGCAGCACGCGCAGGGGCTCGTCGGCCGGGGGCTGGGCCGCCACGCCGGTCGAGAGCAGGAGAAGAAGGGTCACGAGCACCGTTCGCATGCAGCCGAGGGTCGCCCAGGCGCCCGCCGGGGTCAACCAGCGGTCCGCGCGCGACTTGATCCCGCCGGCCTGCGGCGCGTACCTTGGGCGGTCCGCCCAGACACCCCGGCGCCCCGTTCCAGGAGATCTCCGATGATCCGTACCCCCGTGAAGCCGGCCGGACCGATCGCGCTGGCCCTCACGCTGCTCGCCCTCGCGGCACCCGTCGTCGCCGGCGCCTCCCCGCTGCTCGAGGAATGGACCGGCCCCTACGGTGGCGTTCCCGCCTTCGATCGGATGCAGCTCGAGGATCTGCAGCCGGCCATGGAGCAGGCCATGACCGAGCACCTGCGCGAGCTCGACGCCATCGCCATGAAGAAGTCGATGCCCACCTTCGAGAACACCATCGTGGCCATGGAGGCGTCGGGCGAGACCCTCGATCGGGTCTTCACCTACTACGGGATCTGGAGTGCGAATCTGTCGTCGCCGGAGTTCCGCGAGATCCAGCGCGAGCTCGCCCCGAAGATCAGCGAGTACTCCTCGAAGATCACGCAGAACGTCCCGTTGTTCGCGCGGGTGAAAGCCGTGTACGAGAGCGACGAGATGAAGCGGTTGCGGCCCGACGAGCAGCGGCTCGTGCAGCTGGTCTACGACCGCTTCGCCCGCAACGGCGCCGAGCTCGAGGGCGCGAAGAAGGAGCGTTACGCCGAGATCCAGCGTCGTCTGGCCGAGCTCTACACCCGCTTCTCGAACAATGTGTTGGCCGACGAAGAGGGCTACGTGCTCTACCTCGATGACACGCAGCTCGGTGGTCTGAGCGACGCCTTCGTGAAGGCGGCCGCCCAGGCCGCGGCCGACCGGGGGCACGCGGGGGAGTACGCGATCCTGAACACGCGTTCTTCGATGGAGCCCTTCCTGACCTTCAGCGACGAGCGCGACCTACGCGAGACGGTGTGGCGGACCTACTACTCGCGCGGTGACAATGGGGACGACCACGACAACAACGCGATCATCTCCGAGATCCTGCAGCTGCGGCACGAGCGCGTGCAGTTGCTCGGTTACGAGAACTTCGCGCAGTGGCGGCTCGAGAATCGCATGGCCAAGAGTCCCAAGGGTGCCCTGGCACTCATGGAGGCCGTCTGGCCCGCCGCCCTGGCGCGCGTCGAGGAAGAAGTCGCCGACATGCAGGCCCTGGCCGACGCCGAGGGCGCCGACATCACGATCGAGCCCTGGGACTACCGCTACTACATGGAGAAGGTCCGCCGGGCGAAGTACGACCTCGACAGTGACGAGGTGAAGCAGTACCTGCAGCTCGACCGGCTGGTCGACGCCATGCACTACGTGGCCGGTGAGATCTTCGGCTTCGCATTCACGCCCGTTCCCGAGGGCACCGTACCCGTGTTCCACGAGGACGTGGTCGTCTACGAGGTGACCGACCGCGACACCGGTGACCATGTCGGTCTGTGGTACCTCGACGCCTACGCGCGGCCGGGCAAGCGTTCCGGTGCGTGGGCCACGACCTACCGCAGCCACCACACGCTCGACGGCCTCTCGACCGTGTTGGCCGCCAACAACTCGAACTTCATCGAAGGGGCACCGGGCGAGCCGGTGCTGATCTCGTGGAGCGATGCCGAGACGCTCTTCCACGAGTTCGGCCACGGTCTGCACTATCTCACCTCCGAGGTCGACTACCCCGGTCTCAACGGCGGTGTGCGTGACTACACCGAATTCCAGTCACAGCTGCTCGAGCGTTGGATCTTCACCGAGCCCGTGCTCGAGAAGTATCTGGTGCACCACGAGACCGGCGAGCCGATTCCCGACGGGCTCGTGCAGAAGCTGGAACGCGCCGCGACCTTCAACCAGGGCTTCGCCACCACGGAGTACCTCGCATCGGCGCTGATGGACATGAGGTACCACACGGTCGACCCCGCGGGGATCGACCCCGATGCCTTCGAGCGTGAGCAGATGGCGGCACTGGGTGCTCCCGAGGAGATCCCCATGCGGCATCGATCGCCGCAGTTCGGGCACGTGTTCTCGGGCGAGGGCTACGCGGCCGGCTACTACGGCTACATCTGGGCCGACGTGCTCACCGCCGACGCTGCCGAGGCCTTCGAGAACGCACCGGGCGGATACTACGACCGTCAGCTGGCCGAGAAGCTGGTGGAGCACCTCTTCGCACCGCGCAACGCGATCGATCCGGCCGACGCCTATCGGGCCTTCCGGGGTCGCGACGCTGCGATCGACGCACTCATGCGGGCGCGGGGGTTTCCTGTGGCCGGTGGAGGTGGCCCCTCGTCGGCGGGAGACGCCCACGAGTAGCGAGGGTGCGCCTCCGAGATCGTGCATTTCCCAGCGGGGCGGGCCAGCGGCTCGCCCCGCTCGTCCTGGTCCTCGGAACGCGCACTTCGGCTCGTGCCGCCGGTTCACCGGGAACAGCAGATTCCTCGGTGTCCGCGACTCCTCCGACGACATCACCTGGTGGCGTACCGGAACCGGGACGTCCCGGTTCGCGGGTGGATGAACCCGGTGACCGTCCCTCAGGGGACCACGATTCGTGGGATGTGCGAGGACAGCCGGGCGAGCACCTCGTAGTTCAAGACATAGGTCCGCTCCCCGAAGGCGCCGACCGAGATCTCGCCGTCGTCCTGTTCGCCGATCAGGACGACTTCGTCGCCGATCCGGGCCTGGGGGACGTCGGTCACGTCGACCGTCATCATGTTCATGCTCACCGTTCCGACGATCGGGCACGGGTGGCCGTGAACGAGCACGCGGCCCATGTTCCCCTGGCCGCGGGGCAGACCGTGCGAGTAGCCCACCGGCACCGACGCGATCCGCGTCTTGTGCAGGGTCTGGTGGCTGAGGCCGTAGCCGACGAAGGCGCCGGGGGGCACCGTGGTCAGGCTCATGATCCGGCTCTTCCAGCTCAAGACCCGCGCAAGTTTGGAGCGCCCGCTCTTGGCGCGTTCCATTCCGGTGCGAAGATAGAAGAGGCGGGTTTCCTCGCTGGGCCAGTAGCCGTACTGGGCGATCCCGACGCGTACACGATCGTAGATCGCATCGGGATAGTTGAAGACCGCCGCCGAGCAGGCCACGTGGCGCTCGACGTCGATCATGTCGTTGTCCTCGAGGCGATCGATCCGTCGCCGGAAGGTCTGCAACTGCTCGGTGATCCGGTAGTAGTTGGCCGATGACTCCGCCCCGCTCAGGTGCGTACACATGCCCTCGATCCGCACGTGCTGGGGGTGGGTCCGCGCGCGCCGGATCGCCGCCTGCAGAGAACGTTCGGTGAGGCCCGTGCGGTACAGGCCCGTTTCCACCTCGAGGTGCACGCGGGCCGGTCTGCGGATCTTCTTGGCCGCCCGGATGGCGGTGTCGAGCCGGCCGAGGTCGAAGACGAAGAACGAGATGTCGTTTTCGATGGCCCACGTGACGTCCTCGGTCGCCAGGTGGCCCATGATCATGATCGAGCTGCCGGTGGAGCTGGACGCCAGCACCTCCGACGCTTCACGAGCACTGAAGACGGCGAAGTGACGTACGCCGCAGCGCTCGGCCATGGGGACGTAGACGTCGATGCCGTGCCCGTAGGCGTTTCCCTTGACCACCGAACAGAACTTCGGGCCGCGTCCGATCACGCGGCGCAGGAACCGGAGGTTCGAGCGCACCCGGCTCTCGCGGAGTTCGATCCAGTTGGAGGGCTTCATCCTTCCCGTTCGCTCCGTCCGGGATCGAGGATCGCGTGGACCGTGTCGGTCAGCAGATCGCTGCCCGGCTCGAGCAGCGCGTCGGGGAAGTCGTAGCCGTTGCCGTGCAGGGCCGGCTGGTCGACGCCCGAGCCCAGCCCGAAGAGCACCCCGCGGAAGCGCGAGGTGAAGTGACCGAAGTCCTCCGACCAGGCGTAGGGGTGGTCGCGCCAGACCACCTGCATTCCGCGTGCCCGCGCCGTGCGGTCGACCACGTCGACCAGTTCGGCGTCGCACGGGCTCGAGGGGAACTCCTCGGCCCAGGAGATCGACGCCTCCAGGCCGAAGGTGGCGGCGATGCCGCGGGCCACGTCGGTGGCGCGTTCGGCCAGACGATCGATCACCCCCTGCTCGTGGGCGCGTAGGGTGGCCATGACGCGGCCGTCCCCCGGGCTGGTGCCGAATGCGGGGCCGCCGACCTCGACGCCGACCACCGTCACCTGCCCGGTCTCGTGCAGGGCCGTGGCGTTCTGGGGCAGGGCCGCGAGGGCGTGGGACAGGGCAGCGGCTGCCGGCACCGGGGTGCGGCCCTCCTGCGGCTCGGCCGCGTGGGCGCTGCGACCGTGCAGGTCGATGATCATCCCGCGCGAGGCGCTGGCGAAGACCTCGTGTCGCAGCACGACGGCCCCGAGCGGTTGACCCGGCAGATTGTGCTGAGCGATCGCGAAGTCCGGCCGCAGGGGAGCGAAGGCGGGATCCTCGATCACGGCGTGCGCCCCGGCGCCGGTCTCCTCGGCGGGCTGGAACAGGACGACCACGCGACCGCGTTCCGGCCGGCGCGCCGCGATCCGCCGGGCCACACCCACGACGATCGTCATGTGGCCGTCGTGACCGCACAGGTGCGCGGTGCCGGGCGTCTCGGAGGCGTGCTCCAAGGAGGGGTCGTCCGGCAACGGGAGGGCGTCCATGTCCCCACGCACCAGAACGGTCGGCCCGTCCTGCGCGCCCCCGAAGACGGCTGCGATTCCGTGACCGCCGAGTCCGTCCACGAGCTCGTCGGGACCCAGGGGCTCCAGTTCGGAGCGGAGGATCTCCGCCGTGCGCTTCTCTTCGCCGGAACGTTCGGCGGCCCGGTGCAGGCGCCGGCGCAGGTCTCTCACGTCTTCACCCATCGTGTCCTCCGGGGTCCTGGATCGAGGTCTGGCCCGTTCGAGACCGGCTGGACCGCCGTTCCCGCCGGTGTCCGGACCGGTTCCCACGAGGTATCAGATAGCAGTCACGCGTGCCAGAGTGTAGGGTGAACTTGCGAGCGACTTCCCTTCACCTCAACATGTCCGAATCATGAACAGTCTGACCATCGATCTCGAAGCCCTGCGGCACAACATCCAGACCATCGACGAGTGGGTCTCGGCGCACGATGCATCGTGGACCCTCGTCACCAAGTCCCTGTGCGGGCACAAGGCCACGCTCGAGGCCCTGCAGGCCATCGGAATTCGTTCCATGGCCGACTCGAGGCTCGGCAATCTCGAGGAGATCGCGAACCTCGAGCATCCGATCGAGTCGTGGTATCTCCGCCTTCCGCACATGCCGAAGATCGCCGACATCGTCCGGCTCACCGACGTGAGCCTGAACTCGGAGATCGAGACGATCAAGGCCCTCAGCGACGAGGCCGTGCGCCAGGACCGACACCATGGCGTCGTCATCATGATCGAGCTCGGCGATCTCCGCGAGGGCGTCCTGCCGGGAACCCTCGCCGATTTCTACACCAAGGTGTTCGAATTACCGAACATCGAGGTGATCGGGATCGGCAGCAACCTGGGATGCCTGTCGGGCACGATGCCGAACGTCGACCTCTTCGCGCAGCTCGGACTGTACCGCGAATGGCTCGAGCTGAAGTTCGACCGCAAGATCCCCTTCATCTCGGCGGGGACGAGCATCGCGCTGCCGCTGCTCCGTGACGGCATCCTGCCGAAGGCGGTGAACCACTTCCGCATCGGCGAGTCGGCCTTCCTCGGGACCGATCTCATCAACGGCGACAACCTCCTGGGCCTGCGCGACGACGCCTTCACCCTCGACGTCGAAGTCGTCGAGGTGAAGGAGAAGAGCATGGTTCCCATGGGCGAGACGAACGACATGACGCCTTTCGAGGCGCTCGAGCAGGAGGGTCCTGACCCCGGCGAGCGCGCCTACCGCGCGATCTGTACCATCGGGCAGGTCGACACCGAGATCGCGGGTCTCACGCCCCTCCACCCCGACTACCGGATCGTGGGCGCGAGCAGTGACCTGACCGTGGTCAACGTGGGCACCGACGCCGACGAGGTGCAGGTGGGTGGCACCATCAAGTTCCGGCCGTCGTACGGAGCTCTCGTCCGCCTGATGCTCGACAAGTACATCGACAAGATCGTCACCCCGAACGTCGAGCGCTTCACCGACCAGATCAGCGACGAGGAGGAAGTCGAACTCCCGCCCGTCGTGGCCCGCGAGTCCAACGGCGAGATCGGCTGACCCCCGCGCGACACCCGAACGCGTGCCCCGGACACCGTTGCGGACGCCGGCGCGCGCCCACCGATCGTGGCCCCCCGGGGCATTCGTCCGCCGATCCCATCGAATCCCATGAGGAGTTGAACCGCCGTGGAATCCAAGATCATTCGTGTCGACCGCGAAGCCGATCTCCCCACCTGGGCCGACCGGGGCACCCTGGAGACGTTCTTCCACGAGACCATGGAGCCGTGGAACGACTCGCCCGAGGACGTGCGGGGCGCCCTGGACTACCTGTTCTCCGACGAGCCGGGCAAGGGTGGCTTCCTGGTGCTCGCCGAAGTCGACGGTGAGCTGGCCGCAGCGCTGGCCATGCTGAACACGGGCATGAAGGGCTACGTGCCCGCGCACATCCTGCTGTTCGTGAGCGTCGATCCCTCGATGCGTGGCAAGGGGATCGGTGGGGACGTCGTGCGGTACGCACTCGATCAGTGCGAGGGTCCGGTGAAGCTGCACGTGGAGTACGAGAATCCGGCCAAGCGTCTGTACGAGCGTCTCGGTTTCACGAGCAAGTACGCCGAGATGCGCTACGATCCCGAGGCGAAGAAGAGCTGACCGACGCATGACCTCCGTCGACGCCGTCATCCTCGTTCTGTACATGTGCGCCATGCTCGGCGTGGGGTTCTGGTTCCTGCGCCGCAACGCCGACAACGACGACTACTACGTCGGAGGCCGGGGCATGGGGAGCACGCACGTCGGCCTTTCGGTCGTCGCCACCGATGTCGGCGGCGGCTTCTCGATCGGTCTCGGCGGGCTCGGCTTCGCCATGGGACTGAGCGGCTCGTGGATGCTGTTCACGGGCTTCCTCGGGGCGTGGATGGCGGCGGCGCTGTTGATCCCGACCGTGTTCCGCATGGGGCGCCGCTTCGGTCTCCTGACCTATCCACAGGTCTTTGGTTCGGTCTACTCGGCGCGCGTGGCGCTCGTGGCGGCGATCATCTCGGCCATCGGCTACGTGGGCTTCACGTCGTCGCAGGTCCTGGCCGGGGCCAAGCTGGCGTCGGCAACGATCGAAGGACTGGACCTGCAGTCCGCACTGTTCGTCATGGGTGCGCTCGCGGTGGTCTACACCTCGATGGGCGGGATGAAGGCCGTGATCTACACCGACACGGTCCAATGGATCCTGTTGCTGGTCGGACTGATCTTCGTCGGCCTGCCCATCGCCTACCACGAGCTCGGCGGCTACACCGCGATCCGTGCGACGGTGCCCGACGAGATGCTCAGCCTGAGCAATGTCGGAGTCGTGCAGATCCTGAACTGGATGTTCGCGATCCTGCCGATCTGGTTCGTGGGGATGACCCTTTACCAGAGGATCTACGCCTGCCGAGACGAGCGATCGGCCCGGCGCGCATGGTACCTGGCCGGTGTGCTCGAGTGGCCGACCATGGCCTTCCTCGGAGTGGCGCTGGGATTGTTGGGCCGGGTGGCGTGGCAGCAGGGTTACTTCGCCGCGGTCGGCTTCGGCCCGGCCACGGAGATGGATCCCGAGATGGGTTTGCCGCTGTTGCTCTCGCAGCTGCTCCCCACGGGCATGATGGGTCTGATGATGGCGGCCTATTTCAGCGCGATCCTGTCGACCGCCGACAGCTGTCTCATGGCCGCCTCGGGAAACGTGACCACCGATATCCTGCCGGCGAAGCGCGGGACCACGAAGCGGGGCCATCTGTTGCGTTCGCAAGGCTTCACCCTGGGGCTGGGGGTGATCGCCCTGGTACTGGCCTCGTCGATGACCAGCGTGCTCGACCTGATGCTCTACTCCTACGGCTTCATGGTGTCGGGACTCCTGGTGCCGACCATCGCGCTGCTCGCGCTCGCGCGGCCTTCGTCGCGGGCTGCACTGGCCGCGATGCTCGGCGGGGGAGGCGTCACGATCACGCTCGGCGCCCTCGGAATCGCACTGCCGGCCGGCCTGGACGCGAACATCTTCGGGATCTCGACCGCGCTCGTCGTGTTCCTGGTCGTGCAGGCGAACGACGGCGGCTTCGCGCGCAAACGTTCGGTCGAGCCCATGGCCGAGGAGCTCGAGGACAGCCGGATCTGAGCCACGACCGGCCCTCGACGGGCTGATGGTGAATCTGCACCGTTTCGCACGCTCGTGTCCTCACACGCTCCGGCGCGGGCTATAGTCCCAGTCCAGAATGGGTGGAGGGTTCTCTTGTCCTGCCGGATCGGGAGGTCCCCCCATGAGGATCCGACGTGACGACCGTGATGCGGTCACCGTGCTGCACCTCTCCGGAGCCATGACCGGCGGTCCGGATGCCGAGACCTTCGAAGGCGCCGTCGACGAGTTGATCGACGACCGACGCCACTGGCTCGTGCTCGACTTCGGGGGCGTTTCGTTCCTCGGCAGCCAGGCGATCGGCTACGTCGCGCGTTACTACGCTCGCTTCGTCCGCGCCGGGGGGCAGGTGGTCACCGCCCGGATCTCGGGCCGCGTCGCGCTTCCCTACGACCTGTTCCTGCGCCAGCTGCTCGAGGCCTTCGACACCGTCGACGAGGCCGTGGACGTGTCGTGTCGACGCGCGGGCAAGGACGCCTCGGCCACGGAGGCCTGAGCCATGCGCATCCAGGTGCAGGAGGACGGCGAGATCCGCGCGGTCGACCTTCCGCCGGGGTCGCATCTCGTCGGTCGGTCCACCGGGGCCACGCTCCGGTTGCGGGCACCCACGGTGAGCCGGAGGCACGCCGTGTTGCACGTCGGCGATGGCACGCTGTCGGTCGAGGACCTCGGCAGCCGGTGGGGAACCTTCGTCGACGAGCACGCGGTCGGGGCCGACCGCCCCCGCGGCGTTCCTCCTGGGGCGGTCCTGCGTTTCGCCCAGGTCGAGGCCTGGACCGGCGAACGGGACGCACCGCACGACCCGGCTCGCCAGACGGGGACCGAGGACGAGACCGTGCGCTCGGTCGCGTGGTTCGACGAAGACCGGTTCACGCACCAGCGCTCGACGCGCATGCTGCGGCACCTGTTCGATCTCTACCGCGAGGAGACACCGCCCGGGTCGACGATCGAACAGGAGGGCTGCCTGTTCGTGCGCGACTGGATCGACGTCGATCGAGTCTGCGCGCGGACCAGCGACACCGCCGGCGAGCCCCTGCGCGTGAGCGGGTGGTGGAGCCGGGCTCCCGACGACCAGCGGGGCCGTTGTATCAGTCGATCGATCGTCGACGAGGTGTTGCGCACGGGCAAGGTCGCCGTGTGGTCTTCGTACCGCGGAAATCCGGAGCCGGAGGAAGCCGACAGCTGGAAGGACCTCGACATCTGCTCCGCTGCGGCCGTCCCGGTCCACGCCGACCCGGACGTCCGGGGGGTGCTCTACGTCGATCGCCTGGGCCGCGGGCCGAGCTTCGGCGAAGAGGACCTCGAACTGCTGACCACCACCGCGGCCGCCATGGCCACCAAGCGCGAGATGATCCTGCTCGGAGTCGAGAGGGAGCGTGCTGCACGGATCCAGTCCCGGATGCTGCCGGACACCTTCCCAGCGATCGCGGGCTACGAACACGAGGCCGCCCTGTCGATGTGCCGCACGGTCGGTGGGGACTTCTACGACTGCGTGGTGCGCGACGACGGGCGGGTGGTCCTGATCGTGGGCGACGTGTCGGGGAAGGGTCTCACGGCGGCGCTCATCGCGGCCGGAGCCGGACTCCTGTTCCGCTCCGTGGCCGGTGCGGCGGGTGGGCCCGCCCGGATCCACCGGATGCTGCACGAGAACCTGAGCACCAAGCTCGAAACCGGACAGTTCGTGGCCGTGTTCCTGGCCGTCCTCGATCCGTCGGACGGCAGCCTGTGCTGTGTGAACGCCGGTCTTCCGTATCCACTCCTGATCCGGTCGGATGGCGGCCACGAGGCCGTCGAGGCCACGGGCATGCCGCCGGCCCTCTACGGGGATTGCCCCGACGCGACGGAAGTGGAGACGCACCTCGAACCGGGGGATCTGCTCGCGGTGTTCACCGATGGCTACCACGAGGCCACCGTCGACGGAGAGGCCGTCCTGGGCCTGCATGCGGTGTGGGATCGATTGACCGCCGACCACGGCCGTCCGCTTCCCGAGATCCGGGAGCGGCTCGATACGGCGGTCGAAACCTTCGTCGGTCCGGCGGGCTCGTCCGACGACCAGACCCTGGTCCTGCTGCGACGCTGTCGTGCTTGACTCAGGAGACGTCCGCGGCCGTCTGTTCCACGGTCGCCGTGCCGGCCTCGGCCACCTCGACCACGGTCCCGACTTCGACGCCCTTGTCGATCGCGGCCAAGACGTCGGCCGGGGTCACGTCGAGCAGCACGCCGATCCGACGACCGCCCAGGCGCACCGGATCCCCGGCCACCGGCAGTGCCTCGCCCGTGCGCGGGGTCTCGAAACGGAGCCGGGCCACATGGCGCTTCACCTTGTCGTAGGTGTCGAGACGGGCCACGACCTCCTGGCCGATGTAGCAGCCCTTGGTCCAGCCGATGTGATCGTGCCAGCCGATCTCCAGGGGGTTCGGAGCGGCGGCCAGGGACGGACCGGGAACCACCACCCCGGCCTCGACGAAACGCTCGCGCCACGCGTCGAGGTCGATCAGTGCGTAGGCCGTGTCGGGGGACGGCGGGTCGAACACGAATTCCGAGGGCTCGCGGGGATCATCGGCCAGGACTTCCACGACCGTATCGTCCAGGGGCTCGACGGTGACGTCCTCCATGATCACCCACTTCTCGATCCACGCGCGCAGGGCGGGGCCGCGGGTGGGGCCACAGACGAGGGCCACGTGGTCGTCGCGGCGGATCGCCGTCGGTGCGTCGACGACACGGCCCTTGTCGTCGGTGAACACGATCACGCGGGGACCGTCGAGATCGAGCACGTCGCTGGCCGCGATGCGGTGGAGCAGGTCGAGCGTGTCCTCACCGCCGATGCGAAGGAGATCCTCGGGTGCACGGCGAAGAGCGAGTGGGCGGGATTCGGTCATGGCTTCACCTCCGCCCGGAAGGTAGGGGCAGAGACGGACACAGCCACCATTGCGCGGCCGGGGGGCGGCATTAGCGTATCGGCACCCCCGGTCACGAGGCGCCCATGAGCCGCCACATCTACCTCGATCACCACGCGACCACGCCCTGCGATCCGCGCGTCGTCGACGCGATGCTGCCCTGGTTCACCGACAAGCCGGGCAACGCCTCGAGTCCCCACGCCTTCGGCTGGGAGGCACGCGAGGCCTGCGAGCGCGCCCAGGAACAGGTGGCCTCGCTGGTCGGCGCCGAGCCCGACCATGTGGTCTTCACCGGCAGCGCGACCGAGTCCATCCACCTGGCCCTGATCGGTCTGGCCGAGCGCCGGGTGAGGCAGGGACGGCACATCGTCACCACCGAGTTCGAGCATCCCGCCGTGCTCGAGACCCTGGCCCGCCTGGAGTTCCGCGGATACCAGGTGAGCCGGGTGCCGATCGACGCCCACGGCATGGTCGACCCGGCGGCGGTGGAGGCGGCGATCCGCCGGGACACGATCCTCTGCTCGGTGATGTGGGCGAACAACGAGATCGGGACGATCCAGCCCATGGCCGAGATCGCCGAGGTCTGCCACCGCCACCACGTGCTCCTGCACAGCGACGCCTGCCAGGCGGTGGGGCGGATTCCCGTCGACCTGCGGGCCACCGGCGTCGACCTGCTCACCCTGAGCGGCCACAAGATGTACGGTCCCAAGGGGATCGCGGCCCTGATCCTCCGTCGGCAGCGTCCCCGCGTGCGCCTGCAGCCCCAGCTCGTGGGCGGGGGCCAGCAGCACGGACTGCGAAGCGGCACCCTGCCCGTCCCGCTGGTCGTGGGGCTGGGCGAGGCCTGTGCGCTGGCCGAGACCGAGATCGCGGACGAGGCCGTCCGGCTGCGGAGCCTGCGAGATCGCCTCCTGGAGCGTCTGGAGCGGGAGGCGCCGCCCGTGATCGTCAACGGAGACCTCGAGCACCGCTTGCCAGGGAATTTGAATGTTGGTTTCATTGGGGTGGAGGCGGAGACCATTCTGCTCCGTCTGCCCGGTCTGGGTCTCAGCGTCGGCTCGGCGTGCAGCGCCAGCCACAGCGAGCCCAGTCATGTCCTGAAGGCCCTGGGCCTGACTGACGAACAAGCCCACGCGACGCTGCGCTTCGGCCTGGGGCGGGGCACGACCGAAGCCGAGCTCGACGAGGCCACCGACGCGCTGGTCGACGTGGTCCGCGAGATGCGGGAGGAGAGTCCCACCCACCGCGCCGTGCGCGCGCGAGCGGGAGGCGACGAGATCGATCCGGAAAGGGACCGACGATGATCAACATCACCGACGAAGCCCGCGAGGCGATCCTCGAATCCCTGGCTTCCGACGGCCTCGACCCCACGAGCAACTACCTGCGGGTGGGCGTCAAGGGCGGCGGATGCTCGGGGCTGAGCTACCAACTCGCCTTCGACACCGACCTGAAGGACGACGACGAGGTCTTCTCGTCGGGGAACGCCCGCATCGTGGTCGACAACAAGAGCATGCTGTTCCTGCACGGACTGACCCTGCATCACACCAAGGGTCTGAACGGCAAGGGTTTCGAGTTCCAGAACCCGAACGCGCAGGGCACCTGCGGGTGTGGGCAGTCGTTCAAGGTCTGAAGCGCGCACTGATCCGACACCACGACGGGCGCTCCGGCACACGGGGCGCCCGTCACTCGTCGGAGCCATCCCCAACCGGGACAAAAGGTTGCGCACGCGAAGGGCTGATGTAACACTTCGCGGCGTTCCGGTTCTCGCACGATTCCGCAGAGCAGGGGGAAGAGAATGAACGTCACCGTTCGCAAGGCGAGGGCTGCCGACGTCCGCGCCGACGCTCTGGTGGTGGGCGTGCACGAGGGTTCGCGCAAGCTGAACTCCGAAGCCGCCGCCGTCGACAAGGCACTCCGTGGAGCCGTGAAGACGGCCCAGGGGTACGCGGCCTTCAAGGGCAGGGCAGGGCAGTGCGTCTGGCTCGACGGTGGCAAGACGGCCGCCAAGCGCGTGCTGGTGGTGGGTCTGGGCAAGGTCAAGGACTACGACACCACGAAGGTGCGCGATGCCGCGGCCCTGGCCGCGCGCCAGGCCATGGACGAGCGCTGCACGAACGTGGCGATCGCGCCTCTCGCCGAAGGCGAGGTGTCGCCCGCCGACGCCGCGGCGGCCATCGCCGAGGGCATGGGCATGGCCAGCTACGAGCCCGGCTTCCACATGACCGACGGTCTGAAGGAGCGGGCGCCCGTCCTGAAGAAGGTGTCGATCTTCGCGCCCGACAACGACCTGGTCGCCGAGCTCCGCGACGGCGCCAAGCGGGGCGAGGCCCTGGCCGCCGGCGTGAACTTCGCGCGCGATCTGGTGAACGAGCCCAGCAACGTGCTCACGCCGACCGAGATGGCCAACCGCGCCAAGGAGATGGCCGCCGGCTACGACACCGTCACCTGCAAGGTGTGGGGGCCGAAGGAGATCGAGAAGAACGCCATGGGCGGGATCGTGGGCGTCGGCCGCGGCAGCACCGAGCCCAGCCAGTTCATCCAGCTCGAGTACAAGCCCCAGGGCGCCTCGAAGGACCTGAAGACCATCGCCTTCGTCGGCAAGGGCCTGACCTTCGACACCGGCGGCATCAGCCTGAAGCCCCCAGCCAATATGGAACTCATGAAGTTCGACATGGGGGGCGCGGCGGCCGTGCTCGGCGGATTCCACATCCTCGGCGCGCTGCAGCCGAACGTTCGGGTACTCGGCTTCATCCCCGCCGTCGAGAACATGCCCGACGGCAGCGCGATCAAGCCCGGCGACCTGCTGACCATGATGAGCGGCCTGACCGTCGAGGTGAACAACACCGACGCCGAAGGCCGTCTGGTGCTGGCCGATGCCCTGCACCACGCCAAGGGACTCGAGCCCGAGTTCATCGTCGATGCCGCGACCCTCACCGGTGCGTGCATGATCGCCCTGGGCGACGTGGCCTGCGGTCTGATGAGCGAGGACGACGAGCTGGCGACGTTGATCCAGGGCGCGTCGGGCAAGTGCGGCGATCCGGTCTGGCGGCTGCCCCTGCAGCAGAAGCATCGCGACCTCATGAAGGGGCACGTGGGCGACCTCGTGAACACCGGGCCGCGCGAGGGCGGGGCGTCGACCGCGGCGGGCTTCCTGAGCCGCTTCGCCGAGGGCGCGCGCTGGGCGCACCTCGACATCGCCGGCACCGTGTGGGCCGAGAAGCCCGAGCCGATCAACCCGAAGGGGGCGACCGGATTCGGGGCGCGGTTGTTCGCGTCGATCGCCGAGGAGGCGGCCGAGGCCTAGTCCAGCCCTCGGATCGAGATCCATTCGACGACGCGCGCGCCCCGGGGGTTCGCGCGTCGTTTCGTCCTCCCCCGCCAGGAGTGATCGTGAAGCGGGCCCTGATCTTCCTGAGCTTCGTCGTCGCGATGGCCACGCCCGCCGGTGCCACGGTCACCGAACGCGAGGCCGTCGAGCGCTTCTACACCCAGGAGTTGCAGCCCGAATGGTTCGGGCCCGACTTCCTCGAGCAGGTTCCCTTCGAGCAGCTCGCCCCGATCCGCGACCGCATCGCCGGTGATCTCGGCGCTTTCGTGGAGGCCCGGCGCGACGGGGACCGCTGGCTGGCCGTTTTCGAGGAGGGACGCGTGCCCACGCACGTCGCCCTCGACGCGGAGGGCCGCTTGACCACGCTCTTCCTGCGGCCGCCCGTTCCGAACGCCGCGGACCTCGACGCGGTGGCGGAGCGATTCGACGCGTTAGCGGGCGATGGGCATCTCCTGGTCCGCGTCGACGGCGAGGCGCGCCTGTCGGTGAACGCCGACGAGCCCTTCGCGGTGGGCTCGGCCTTCAAGCTCGTCGTGCTGCGCGCCCTGGTCGACGCGATCGAGCGCGGCGACCGCAGCTGGAGCGACGTGGTCACCTACGAGGACGTCGACCGCGGGCTGGCCACGGGCACGCTCGGGCGGTGGCCGGTGGGCTCGCCGCTGACCCTGCACACCGCGGCCACGCTCATGATCTCGCAGAGCGACAACGAGGCCACCGATCTGTTGATCCGTGAACTCGGCCGCGCGGCGGTGGAGGCGGCCGATCCGTCACAACGGAACCTGCCCTTCCTCACCACGGTCGAGGCCTTCAAGTTGAAAGACCCCGACAACGCATCGCTGCTCGAGCGCTGGCGCGGTGGTGACGAACGGGCTCGCCGCGACCTGCTCGGCGAGCTGCCGCTCGTGATGGAGCTGCCGCGACCGTCGCTCTTCTCGGGCGACCCGGTGGCCACCGACGTCGAGTGGTTCCTCACCGCCACCGAACTCTGCGAACTCATCGCGGAACTGTCCGATCTCGACCTCATGGGTGTGAATCCCGGTGTGGTCGATGCGACGAACCACGAGCGAGTCGCGTACAAGGGCGGGTCGGAGCCCGGTGTGCTGAACATGACCACGTGGGTCCGCGACGACGAGGGTCGGGAGATCTGCGTGTGCGCCACCCGCAACGCGGACGAACCGATCGAGACGACCGACCTGTCGGGCGTGGTCAGCGCGGCCTTCGACGTGCTCGATCGCTAGCGCCGCGTCTTCGGATCGAAGGCGTCGCGCAGACCGTCGCCCACGAAGTTCAGCGCGAGCAACGTGATCGAGAACATCGCGCCCGGGAAGACGATCCACCACCACATGGAGTCGACCGGGTTGATCGCCGCGGCGCCTTCACTCGCCAGCGAACCCCAGCTCGCCAACGGGGGTTGCACGCCGAGACCCAGGAAGCTCAGGAAGGCCTCTTCGAGCATCACGGTGGGGACGGTGAGCGTGGCCACCACGAGCACCGGCCCCAGCAGGTTCGGCAGCACGTGGCGCACCAGGATCACGGGCGTGGGCACGCCGATCGAGCGCGCCGCGAGCACGAATTCGGCGTGGCGTATCCGCAGCGTCTCGGCGCGGACGATGCGACTGGTGGTGAGCCACTGCACCGCACCCAGCGCCACGAACAGCAGCACGAGGCTCTGCCCGAACCAGGCCACGAGCAGAACCACGAAGAAGAGAAAGGGCAGTCCGTAGAGCAGATCCACGAAGCGCATCATGCCGTCGTCGATCCGACCTCCGTTCCAGCCGGCGACCAGTCCCCAGGTCACGCCGATCACGATCGACACCAGGGTGGCGACCACGCCCACGAGCAGGCTGATGCGTCCGCCGTGCAGCGTCCGGGTCAGCAGGTCGCGCCCCACGGCGTCGGTGCCGAAGGGGTGCTCCCAGCTCGGGGCCTGCCGTGCGCGCGCAAGGTCCTGTTCCGTCACCCCGTGCGGCGACACCCATTCGACGGCGACCGCCGACACGGTGATCGCCACGAGGACGAACAGCGCGGCCATGGCCGCGCGGTTGCGGGCGAAGCGCGCGAAGGCCAGACGCCAGGGATCGCGCGAGCGGCTCACGAGGTCTCCGTCCGGGGATCGAAGGCGCGCGCCAGCACGTCGACCAGCAGGTTCAGCCCGATCAGCAGGGTGGAGTAGAGCAGCACGGAACCCATGGCCAGCGTGTAGTCGCGGTTCAGAGCGGCGTTGATGAAGAACGACCCCAGCCCTGGCAGGTCGAAGATGCGTTCGACGACCACGCTGCCCACGAGGATCGACGCGATCGCGGGGCCCAGGTACTGCACCACCGGCACGATGGCGATCCGCAGGGCGTGCCGTGCGACCACGACGCGCTCGCTCAGGCCCTTCGCGCGCGCGGTACGCACGAAGTCCTGCTGCAGCACGTCGAGCATGCCCGCGCGTGCAAGCCGCCCGATGTAGGCCGCGCGGACCGCGCCCAGGGTGACCGCGGGAAGGATCACCTGCTCGGGCGAGCCCCATCCGCCGACCGGCAACCATCCGAGTCCGAACACGAAGACCAGCACCAGCACCGGGCCCAGGACGAAGTTCGGGACGCACACGCCGACCAGCGCGATCGACGTCGCCAGGTGGTCGGCCCAGCGGTTGTGGTACAGGGCGGCGATCACGCCGAGCGGGATCCCGACGAGCAGGGCGATCAGCAGTGCTCCCGCTCCCAGGGTCAGCGACACCGGTGCACCCTGAGCGATGATCTCCTGCACCGACCAGCCCACGTACTTGAAACTCGGGCCGAGATCTCCTTCCAGGAGCCCGCCCACGTACACGCCGAGCTGCTCGACCAGCGGCCTGTCGAGTCCATAACGAGCTTCGAGGTTGGCGCGCACCTGGGGATCGAGCGCGCGGTCGGCGTCGAAGGGTCCCCCGGGGGCGAGTCGCATGAAGAAGAACGACACCACCACGATTCCCAGGAGCAATGGAACGGTGGCCAGCGCGCGGCGCAGCACGAAGCCGGTCATCGCGACACTCCTGTGCGCACCGGACGCACCCGGCGCAGGTCGAGCGAGTTCAGCAGGTCGGGTTCGAGCCCGGCCCACTGCGTGTCGTCGTAGAGATTGGTCACCGAGTACACGTACACCGGCAGGATGATCGCGTCGTCGAGCACGACCATGCGTTCGCACTCCCGCAGCAGGGCGGCGCGCCGTTCGGGATCGCGTGTGCGCGAGGCCGAGGCGATCAACGCGTCGTAGCGCGCACTCGACCATCCCGTGCGGTTGTTGCCGTTGCCCGTGGTGAAGATCTCCAGGAAGTTCTGCGCATCGAGCACGTCGCCGATCCAGCTGCCGCGGGCCAGGTCGTAGTCCCGCGCACGCACGGTGGTGGTGAAGACCTTCCATTCTTGGTTCAAGAGTTCGATCTCGATGCCCAGGTGTTCGCGCCACTGCTGCTGCAGGACCTCGGCGATCTGCCGGTGCCATTCGCTGGTGTTGAACAGCAGGGTGAGCGAAGGAAATCCTTCTCCGCCGGGATAGCCGGCCGCGGCCAACAGGGAGTGTGCGCGCTCGACGTCGAACAACGGGGCGTCGATGCCGTCATGACCCGGCACTCCGGGTGGTACGAGCCCGCGCGCGGGCACCTGCCCCGCCCGCGTCACGTGCGTGGTGATCGCCTCGGCGTCGAGCGCGTAGCTCAGGGCGCGGCGCACGCGTTCGTCGTCGAGCGGTGGACGCTCGACGTTGCAGCGCAGGAAGTAGGTGGCGAGGAAGGGCCCGGAGTGCCAGTCGGGGCGTCGCTTCAGGGCGTCGACGAGTGCCGGCGGGACGCCGCCGCTGTCGACCCAGTCGATCAACCCGCTCTCGTAGCGGTTGAAGTTCGCGTTGGCGAAGTCGCCGGCGACGGCTTCGACCACGTCGAGCGCGATGGCTTCGACGTTCCAGTAGCGCGGATTGCGCTGCAGCCGCATGCGGTCCTGCAGGCGCCAGTCGTCCAGGACGTAGGGACCGTTGCTGACGATCCACTCCGGTCGGGTCCAGGTCTCGCCGACCTTCTCCACCACGTGGCGGGGGCTGGGGGCCAGCGGGGGAGCAGCGGCCAGGTCCGCGAGGTAGGGAGTGGGGGTCTCGAGTTCGACGACGAGCGTCGTGTCGTCGGGCGCGAACAGACCCAGGTCGTCGGACACGCCGGCGTTGAACTTCCGCGCACCCCGGACCGGGAACAACAACTGCGCCGACTTGCTCGCCGTGCGTGGATCGAGCACGCGCCGCCACGACCACACGAAGTCGCGCGCGGTCAACGGCGTGCCGTCGCTCCAGGTGCTGCTGCGCAGGCGGAAGGTCCAGGTCAGTCCGTCGTCACTGGTCCACCAGTCGGTGGCGATGCCCGGCCCTGGCGCCAGCGAGGGGGGCACGCGCACCGTGAGCCCCTCGAACAGATTGGCCACGATCCGTCCGCCGGCCTGTCCGCCCACGCGGCCGGGGTCGATGGTCTCGGGTTCGGTGTTCAGGAAGCGGAAATCGGCCGGACGCTCGTCGGCGGAACAGCCCACGGCGGCCAGCAGGGCCAGGATCGGGACCAGGATTCGGTGCATCGACGGCATGGTGGTGGCGGAGGGCTCCGGCGGCGCGGGGATCGACACTGGGCACCCGTCCGTCCCGCGTGTATAACCGGCGCGGGGCCGATCTCCAACCCCGATACACCGCCGACCCCACCCACGAGCCCGTCATGGACGATTTCGGACCGCTCTTCGCACCGCCCGAGCCCGAGCCGCAGGAGCCGCCCACCTGGTCGGTCCTCGAGCTGAACCGTGCGATCGAGACGGCCCTGCAACAGGCCTTCCCCGAGGAGATCTGGCTGCGCGGCGAGATCCAGGGCCTGGCCCGCACCCGCATGCGGCGGCACTGGTATTTCGAGCTGGTGGAGAAGGATCCCGACTCCGACCAGGTCAAGGGCAAGGTGAGTGTCGCGCTGCTGCAGTGGAACCGGCCCAAGGTCGACCGCATGATGCGCGGTGCGCCGGGCTTCGAGCTCGACGACGACGTCGAGGTCCGCATCCGCTGCCAGGTGGGCTACTACCCGCCCTTCGGCAAGCTGCAACTGGTGATGACCGGCGTGGACCCGAGCTTCACGCTGGGCCAGATGGCCGCCAACCGCGAACGCATCCTGCGCGCGCTGAGTGCCGAGGGCCTGCTGCGCGCCAACGCCGAGCACGTGCTGCCGATGGTGCCGACGCGCGTGGGGCTGGTGACCAGCGTGGGCAGCGCGGCCTACAACGACTTCGTCGAGGAGATCGCGCGCGGCGGCTACGGCTTGCACGTGGCCGCGTGCGACGCCCGCGTGCAGGGTGCCGACACCGAGCGGACCGTGATCGCCGCCCTGCGCACGCTCGTCCGCCAGGGCTGCGACGTGGTGGTGATCGCGCGCGGTGGGGGCTCGCGCAGCGATCTGGCCGGTTTCGACAGCGAGGCCATCGCGCGCGCGATCGCGGTGAGTCCCGTGCCGGTGCTCACCGGCATCGGCCACGAGATCGACACCAGCGTGGCCGACGCCGTCGCCCACACCGCCTTCAAGACCCCGACCGCGTGCGCGGCCTTCCTCGTGGAATGCGCCCGTGCGACCGTGGACCGCGCCGAAGCCGCCTGGGAGGGGCTCGCCCGCGAGGCCGTGCGCGTGCAGCGTGACCAGGAACAGCGGCTGCTGCAGACCGCCCACGGGATCGGTCGGGGTGCCCGGAGCGCGTTGCGCCACCGTGACCGCGATCTCGACGGACTCCACGCCGCACTGGTCCGCGAAGGACGAGAATCCCAGGCGCGGGCCACGCGGGGTCTGGATGCCACGATCCACCGCGCTGCCCAGCTGGTCCGCGTACGCCTGGCATCGCACGAAGCCCGTCTGGAGCTCGCCCAGCGGCGCCTGTCGCCCCAACGCGTGGGCCGTGCGCTGGAGCAGCGCTCGGTCCGGTTGGCAACGCTCGCCCGGCGTCTGGCCCCCCTCGCCCTGCGCCGCCTGACCCGCGAGGAGGCCGACCTGAAGTCCCGTGCCCAGGCCGTGCGGGCCCTCGACCCGCGCCGCGTGCTACGGCGTGGCTACTCGCTCACCTACGACGACCAGGGGAATCTGGTGCGCGACCCGTCGACCGTGTCGAAGGGCGACGGCCTGCGCACGGTGGTGGCCGGCGGCGGGATCCACAGCCGCGTCGAGTCCACCCGGTCCGTTCCCGATCCCGACCCGACCCCGGAGGATTCCGCGTGACACCTCGCAAGAAACCCGAGACTCCGGCTGCAGATGCCCAGGAAGACGTCCGTTACGCCGATCTGGTCGAGGAACTGGAACGGATCTTGGAGGATCTCGAGAACGACGCCATCGACGTCGACGAACTGGCCGCGCGCGTGCAACGCGGCAGTGAGTTGATCCGGACCTGCCGCGACCGCCTGGTGAAGAGCCGGGCGCAGATCGAGCAGGTGGTGGCCGATCTCGAGGCCCTCGATCCCTCCGGTGAGGACGTTCCCGTTGACCCCGACCACGAAGACGACGCCTGAGGTCCGTCCGGCCGATCCGGGGACCGCTCCCGAGACGACCGGGCCGCCGCCGGCTCCGGCCATGCCTCCGGACAGCGGTCCGGACGAGCGACGGGATGCCTTCGTCCGGCGCGGTCCCCACGAGTCTCCCCGGGACTACGACGCCCGCTGGCGCGACGAGATCTACCAGGGATCGGTTCCGCAGCTCACGGTGCGTGCGGTGGCCACGGGTACCGTGCTGGGATCGATCCTGGCCGTCAGCAACCTCTACGTGGGCCTGAAGGCCGGCTGGTCGCTGAGCGTGACCATCACCGCGCTGGTGTTGAGCACCGCGCTGTGGAGGGTGCTGACCGCGTCGAAGCTCGCGCGCTCGGACATGTCCCTCCTCGAACAGAACTGCATGCAGTCGACGGCCGCTGCGGCGGGGAACACCTCGAGCGTGGTCCTGGTGACCGCGGTCCCGGCCTGGATGCTGGTGACCGACCGCTACGTCGACCCCTTCGTTCTGGTGGCATGGACCTTCCTCGTGTCGGTGCTCGGCCTGGCCCTGGCCGTTCCCTTCAAGCGACAGCTCCTGCACTACGAACGCCTCGCCTGGCCCAGCGCGGTGGCCATGGCCCAGACGCTGCGCACGCTGCACGCGCGCGGGAGCGCCGCGGTCGACCAGGCGCGATGGTTGTTCGGAAGCGCACTGGTGGCAGGAGCCGTGCGTTGGTCGATCGGCAACACCTTCGGGTGGTGGAAGTTGCCGGCCTGGCCGGAAACCATTGCGCTTCCCGGCCGCTGGGGAGCGCTCGGCGTCGGAATCGACGCGAGCGCACTGTACTACGCGGCCGGGGCTCTGCTCGGCCCACGCGTGAGTGGTTGGATGCTCGTGGGCTCGGCCTCGGTGTGGCTGGGCTTCGTGCCGTGGTTGCTCTCGACCGGACGGCTCGACGAGCCGGGCTACGGGGCGGTGATGTTCGCCGGAGCCCTGTGGGCCGGGGCGGGGATCATGGTCGCGGCGGGAATCACCGGCCTGTTCCTGCAGGCGGGCGTGTTGCTGCGCGGGCTGCGCGGTCTCCGCCGGCGCAGCGCCGGGGGGGCGTGGCGCGACGATCCGCTGCGTCGGATCGAGGTGCCGATGGGCTGGGCGGCGGTCGGGATCGTCGCCGCTGCGGTGGGCATCGTCTGGATCGGCGAGCGGGGACTCGGGATCCCCTGGTGGCTGAGCCTGGTGGGAGTGGTCGTGGCCATGGTCCTGGCTTCGGTCGCGATCCGCGCCTACGGCGAGACCGACATCACCCCGGCGGGCCCGCTGGGAAAGGTCATGCAGCTGGGCTACGGCGTCGCCGCCCCGCAGGCGCTGTCGGCGAATCTGTTCGGGACCACGATCGTGGTCGGTAGTGCGGCGGTAGCGGCCGACACGTCGGCGAACCTGCGGTGCGGTCACCTGCTGGGCGCCGATCCGCGCAAGCAGTTCCTGGCGCAGTTCCTGGGTCTGGGAACCGGGATCGTGATCGCCGTGGCCGCCTTCGGCGTGCTCGTGCCCGATCCGACGGCGGTCGGCACCGAGACCCTGCCCGCGCCGGCCGCCCAGGCCTGGCGCGCGGTGGCGCAGATCGTGGCCGAAGGGCTGGGCGCGCTCGACGGCGTGGCCCGCGCGGCCGTCGCGGTGGGTGCGCTCCTCGGCGTGGGGCTGACCCTCGGTGACCGGCTCGGGCCACGGCGGCCGGCGTGGTGGCCGAGTCCCTTCGGCCTGGGCATCGGCATGGTGATCGGCTTTGCGCAGTCGACGGCGTTCTTCGTCGGGGCCATGATGGCGGTCCTGTTGCGTCGCAAGCTCGCCGACCGCGACGAGGCCAACGACCGCATCGTGGCCCTGTCCAGCGGCGGCATCGCCGGCGACAGTCTGGTGGGCGTGTTGCTCGCCCTGCTGGTCGCCCTGGGATGGATGTCCACTTGAGTCCGATCGATCGGGTTCGCCACTTCGGCTCGACTCCGGCCGCGGCCATGGCGGCCGCCAACGCCAGCACCGTCGCCCTGAACCTCGTCCAGGGCTTTCTCTTCGCGCGGATCCTCGGCCCCGAGGACTACGGCGTGTGGCTGGGCCTGCTCCTGCTGTTCCAGTACGGGCAGTACAGCTACCTGGGCGCGACGACCTCGGTCCTGCGGCAGATCCCGCTGCAGCGCGGCCGCCGCGACGAAGCGCGGGCCCGGCGGCTCACTGCGGCAGCGCACGGGCTCGTGCTCACCACGAACGTCGGCTGGGTCCTGCTCGGGGCGGCCCTGGCCTTCACCGTGTACGGCGACGTGTGGTTCGGAGCGCTCGCGCTGGTCGGACTGACCGTGCTCGAGATCTGGCTGCAGCAGGGCCAGGCCGAACTCAAGGGCAGTCAGCGTTTCCACGCCGCCGCCGGCGTGATCGCCACGCGGGGTGTGGTGAACCTGATCCTGCTGCCGCTCGTGGTGTGGCTGGGCCTCGAGGGCGCCTATCTGCGCTGGTTCGTGCTCGCCACGCTGCTGCTGGTCCTGACCTGGCGCTTCGATCCCGTTCCCTTGCGTTGGCGCTTCGACCGCGCGGACTTCGCGGCGTTGATCCGTGACGGCGGCCCGATCCTGATGGTCGGGGTGGTCTTCGCTTTCCAGGTGCACTGTGACCGCACGCTTCTGCTGTTGATGGCCGACGACGTGGCCATGGGGCACTACGGCATCGCGGCGATCCTGATGACGGTGATGATGGCCGTGCCCGCCGCCGTGGGACAGACCTCGTATCCCGGCATGGTCGAGGAGTTCGGGCGGACCGGTCGTACCGACGGGCTGTGGCGCGCCACACTGCGGCGAACCGCCCGCGTGGGCGGCGTGGCGGTTTTCGCCGCCGGCTGCGCGTGGGTGCTGCTACCGCCCTTCGTTCGCTGGGTGCTTCCCGACTTCGCGCCGGGCATCGACGCCGCGCGTTTCGTGCTGCCGGGGACCGTGTTCCTCGCGAGCAGCGTTCCGGTGAGCTACTTCGTGCAGACCATCGGCCGCCAGGGACTGCACGTGGCCGTGAACCTCGTGGCACTGACCGGTCAGGCCGGGTTGGGCGTGATCGCGCTGCAGCGGGGCACGGGGATCGAGGGACTGGCCGTGGCCATGTCGATCGGCTTCGCCGTCTACCTGGCGTTGCTGACCGCCACCGCGTCACGTGCGCGCTTCGCGCCCCGTCGCGAGGCGCCGGTCGGAGAACCGGGAAGAACCTGATCCGAGGCGTTGCGATGCAGCTGTGCTACCATCGTCCGTCTTCGCGAGGAGAGCGACCGTGTCGACCGTGGTTCCGGGTCTGATCGAACGCAAGGTACGCGTGTTCCGGCGCGATGTCTGGCGGGTGGCGTCGAGCCTGCCCGCGTGGCTGCGCTACCGCGCGTCCGGCCGTCTGCCCGAACCCGCCGGGCTCGAGGTCGGCGGCCTGTCGCGCCGCGACCTGCAGTTGTACGTCGACCCCTGGTACCACGACTTCGCTGCGCTCGGCGTGCCCACGCCCCAGGGCGACGATCACTTCCCGGGCAATCAGCGTTCGAAGGAACCGGTGCTGACGTCGATGCTCGAAGAAGCTCTGTCGCGCTCGCGGGCCGAGACGCCTTCGCTGCTCGAACTGTTCTGTGCCGATGGCTACTTCGGCTGCATGGCCGCGCAGAAGGGCGCGGGTTCGGTCGTCGGGATCGATCTCAATCCCTACCACCTCTCTCGCGCGCGCCTCGCCGCGCGGATGCTCGGCCTGGAAGACCGCGTGCGCTTCGAGCGCCGCAACGTCTTCGCCGTCGACGGCCGCTACGACGTGATCATGAACTGCGGTGGCCTGTACCACATCGACAACCCGTGGGAGCTGCTACGGCGCAACCGCGCTCTCGCGCCCGACGTGCTGATCGTGCAGACGGTGTACAGCCTGGCCCGCACCGAAGCCGACTACTTCGAGACCCCCACGCCCGGTTGGACCTGGGGCTGTCGCTTCAGCCTGGCCTTCTTCGAGGACATGCTGATGCGCGCCGGCTGGCGGATCGAGCGGATGGAGACCAACGAGCTCGAGGGCAACACGCGACCGGAGGATCGGGGGTCGGTGTACGCGGTGTGCGTGCCGGCCGGGTGATGGTGGGGGTGGGCCGCGGAAGGATGGCCCGCAGGCGATCGCCGAGACCTTGGGTCGTGGGCGGCGAAGTGATACGGATCACCGCGTGCCCGTCACGTTGGACACCGAACCGGAGCGAGTCGAATGGGAATGAGTGTCCGTCGGAAGAGACGTAGGACTCTCGAGTTGCTGGTGGGGGTCTCCGTGTATCGCGCTTGGACCCAGATGCTCGCCGGTCTCGCACCCGATGGTCGCTCCCACCGTCTGGCGACTCTGGTCGCTGGGTTCCTCCACCACGCGACCAACGTTGCCCACGAGCACGACGAATCGGGTGCGCGTGCGGATGCGGTCCGGTGCTCGATCCTCCTCGCGGCGGAGTCCCAGGATCCCGAGGAACTGCTCGACGAGGTTCGCGACCTTCTCCGGCAGCTCTTCGCCGATGCAGGGATCGCGAGTGAACGCGTCAGTGCTCGGGGGGAGTCCTACGAGATCCTCGAAGCTGCTGCCCACGAGTACATCCACTGGTACGACATGCCCTGGGAGTAGGGCGATCCCAAGGGCCTTGCCGCCGATTCGAGGTTGGTGTCATGCCCGGCGCGCGGGTGGCGGCTCGCCCGGGCGAGGCGTACAGTTCGCCGCCGGCGAGGACTCTTCGGTGGAGGTGTCAGGTGCTCGGTCGTCTCGTACTGGAACGTGTCGGTGAAGCGCCGATTCGTGTCGCGCGGAGATTCCCGGCGGTCACCGTCGTGGTGCTGACGGCAGCGGTTGCCGCGCAGTGGATGGTCGCCGGGAGCGCGGGGGCCGCCGTCCGGATCCTGGTGGCCTCGACCTTCGCGGTACCGGCCCTGACCGCCACGGCGCTCGCTCGTGAGACACGCGTCGGAAATCGCGGCTTGCTCGCACTCGACACACTCGTGGTCGCAGTGGCCGTCGCCTTTGCGTGGATGTGGCCGGCGTGGTCGGAGGCCGTGGGTATCACCCGCCTCGTTCAGGCCAACCTCGCCGGCCTGCTCGCGGTCGCGGTCCTCCCGTTCCTGGTCCGCGACGGACGCGCGATGTTCTGGCCCTTCAACCGGACGCTCTTCGTCCGCTTCGTGGTGGCCTCGATCTTCGCGGGTGTCCTCTTCGCGGGACTGGCGCTGGCAATCGCCGCGCTCCAGACCCTCTTCGACCTGTCCTTGCCCGACGAGATCTACGCGCACCTCCTGTTCCTCCTGCTCACCGTCTTCCACCCGCTGTACGTGCTGTCGGGGATCCCGGCACCGCTGCGCGCCCTCGCGGACGACGACGACCTGCCGGCCGTGATCCGCGTGTTCGCGCAGTTCGTCCTCTTGCCGCTGGTGTGCGTGTACCTGGCGATCCTGCTCGCCTATCTCGCCCGCGTGCTTATCTCGCAGGAATGGCCCCAGGGATGGATCGGATGGATGGTCTCGGCCGTTGCGGTGGCAGGGCAGCTCGCGGTGTTGCTGCTGGACCCGCTGACGCGCACCCATCGCGGGGGATGGGTACGGCGGGCAGCGCGGATCTACTACGCGGCCATGATTCCTTCACTGGTGATGCTCCTCGTGGCGATCTGGTTGCGGGTGGCGCAGTACGGGATCACCGAGAACCGGTACTTCCTCGCCGCGCTCGCGATCTGGATGCTTCTGCTGTGCATCGGACGCACGGTGGGCGCGTGGCGTGATCCGCGGTGGATCCCGGCGTCGCTGGCGGTGGTCGTGCTCCTGACGAGCGCCGGACCCTGGAGCGCGTACGCGGTGTCGCAGGCCTCGCAGGCCGCCCGGCTGGAACGCTTGCTCGACGACGCCGGACGGCTCGAGAACGGCGTGGCCGTCGCCGGCACCGGTACCGTGGACGTGGCCACGGTGGAGGAGGTCGTCAGCGTCGTCCGGCATCTCGTCGGAACCTACGGGCCCCATGCGGTCGATCCGTGGTTCGGCGGCGACGTGTCCGCGGGGATCGACACGGCGCGCTCACCGCACCCGCACTCGGAGGCCGCGGACCGGATCGTCCGGCGTGCACTCCAGCGGATCGGACTGGACGGGACCGAGGTGCTCAAGGCACGGAACGCCGTCTCCGTCACACTCCGGGCTGCCGACGCCACGTGGTCGTTCCCGATCGAGGACGCCACGCATGTCGCGGCCTTCGTGCTCCGGATGCCGCAGCCGCAGGAGATCACACTCGCGGGCGACGCCCTCGTGCTGACGGTCGTCGGAGGGCGGTTGGTCGCGACCCGGCGGGAGGCGGTTGCCGACACCGCATTCGTCGCATCGCTGGAAGGGGCGTTCGACCGGGCGAAGCCACGGTCACCGACCGCCGCGAAGGGCCCGAGCGGAGAGGATGTCGTCGTGCTCGCCGTGATCGGGCCGGACTGGACCGGCAAGGTCGTCGTGGAGTCCATCCACGCGTGGGTCGAGGGCGACTCCCGCCGCGTCGAGTCGATGGCCGGAACCCTCCTGCTCCGTCGTCGGTGAGAGGGTACGGCCACGACTGCACCGCTGCTCACCTTCACCGTCATGGCATCACCGGCGCGAGACGAGATTGATCGTATCGGATCATGGACACGAACCGTCGTGTCGTGAAAGTGTCACTCGCGAAGAAGATCGCCCGGTCGCGGTCCGCTGCGGCGGATGCATGACTCCCAGGCTCCCGTACGCCAGGCCGTCATGGGCTCCCACCTCGTGGCGGCGATCCCAAGGCTCCCTTCCCATGCGTCGATGGTTCGGTGACACGCACACCGGATGGAGGCCGTGGTATGCCCTGTTCGTTGGTGGGAGAGAGTCCGTCGATCTGCGGACTCCGTGACCGCCTCGGCGTGATCGCGCGCACCCAGCCGGGCGTCACGATCCTGATCACCGGTCCCTCCGGTTCCGGCAAGGAACTCGTGGCCCGTGAGATTCATTGTCTGAACGCCAGGACCCGCAGGGGTGCCTTCGTCCCCGTCGACCTGAGCTACGTGCCCCGCGAACTGGCGGGCAGTCGACTCTTCGGACACGAGCGCGGCGCGTTCACCGACGCACGGGAACGCCGCCCTGGCGCCTTCGAAGAGGGGCGCGGCGGCACCGTGTTCCTGGACGAGGTCTCGAGCATCACTCTGGAGTTCCAGGGCATGTTCCTGCGCGTGCTGCAGGAGCGCGAGTTCGCGCCTCTCGGCTCGACGAAGGTCTTTCGTACCGATGCGCGGATCATCGCGGCCAGCAACGAGAACCTCTGGGACAAGGTCCAGGCCGGTTTCTTCCGTCAGGACCTGTACTTCCGTCTGAAGGTGCTCGAGGTCTTGGTGCCGTCCCTGAGTGAACGGACGGAGGACATCCCTCTGCTGGTGCGCCATTTCATCGTGAAGCACGCGCCACAAGTGGGGTGCGACCCGGGGCTCGCCGTCGACGACGAGGTCTTCGAAGCCCTGGCCCGTCGGCCCTGGCCCGGCAACGTGCGGCAACTCGAGAACGTGATCATCCACAGTCTGGCCCTGGCCATCGACGACACGGTTCTCCGTGCGTCCCACCTCCCTCCGCAGGGTCCGGAGGAGACCGGGGGGCGGGTGTCGCCCGTCGCGCGCGACCTGCTCGCCATGCCCTACCCGGAAGCACAGCGCGAGTCCCTGCGTCGCTTCAAGATCTCCTACTGGACGCATCGATTGCACGAGTCGGGCGGGAGCATCGCGAAGACCGCGCGCGGTGCCGGCATCCTTCCTTCGAGTCTTCACCGGATGGTGAGCGAACTGGGACTCAAGGGCCGATACGAATCGGGGCAAGCCGATGAAGCGTGACCCTACACACTTCTCCTGTCTGCGTTCACACCCGAGTTACGCGATCGACACACGCGCGTTAGCGATCACGTCCGGACCGGGACTTCAGCGATCGAGGACGGATGACGTATGCATTGGTCACTTCGTCACTTGCACGTTCTCTCGTTTCGTTTCGGTCCTTGGTACGACCGTTGCGCGAAGGGTGTCCTGTCAGTCGTGCATCGCACGGCACCCTCACAGCCGGTCCGCCCGTTCGGGTTGCTGGTTCACGACAAGTAGACGACCACTCATCCAAGGAGATGAACCCCCATGTATGCGCTGACAAGTCGGTCGTACGGCGCCCCCGCTCTCTTCCTCGGCCTCGCGGCCCTTCTGGTGTTCGGCACGACGCCCGTCCAGGCCGGATGCATCGACGTGTCGATCGCCGACGAGATCACGGTCGATCCCGGAGAGACGGTCACCGTGCCGGTGTTCGTCTCGGACGTCGACCAGGGTCTGCATCCCATCTACAGCTACGAGATCGACATCCAGTACTGCCCCTACGACACCCGTAACACGCTCGAGCTCGTCGGGGTGAACGACGAGAACACGTTGCCCGCGTCCCTGGACTGGCGTGCGCCCGTGTGGTCGGAGGACGACGGTGTGATCCGCATCGTGTCCGCCGGCGATCAGCCGTTGCCCGGCGGCACACGGGGCACGCTGCTCAATCTGGTCTTCGAGGTGAGCCCGGTCGCGCAGGGCTGCGACGTCTGCGACATCGTCGTCCTCGACGTCCTGTTCAACGAGCCCGATCAGGACAACGTCGTGTGCATGGGCGACGGCCAGGTGGTCCTGGACCACTACGCCTGTGTCGGAGAGGTCGAGTTCTGGAACCAGAACTGGATCAATCTGACTCGTACCTGGCAGCGTCGCCCCATGCAGGAGGTCAAGACGCGCTTCCTCGGCAACTGTGGCGAGCTGCCGTCGCGGAGCACGACCTTCACCGACGAGGACGGTTGGTACACCCTCAACTGCCTCCTGAGCTGCACCGACGAGAACACGGTCACGCCGACCCGGTTCTACGACCAGAATCCGCAGGTGCGGGAACGCATCACGACCATGGATGCCTCGCTGGTCCTGCAGTACGTGATCGGGTCGCAGGCGGCGGACGTCTGGAACCCGGACAACCCGAATGCGGAATTCCTGCGTGACGACTGTGACGTGAATCCCCCAGAGGTTGCCTCGGACGTCTCGGGCGACGGCTCGATCTCGGCCTACGATGCCTCGTTGATCCTGCGTTGGTACGTCGGCGAGATCCAGCGCTTCCCGGCCGACAACGAGGACCTGTGGTTCTTCTACAACCGGTCCACCTGCGAGGTCGACGTGGGAACCTGCCCGTCGTCGACCGATGAGCTCGGCGAGGAAGTGGAAGGCCCCGATTTCATCGGCCTGCTCCTGGGTGACGTGAACGGCAGCTGGGGGGACGAGGACACGACCTCGGATCCGGCCGACGTCGATCCTCTCTATCGTGAGACCGACATGACCGTGGCGACGCTCCGACTCGGGGAGACCCGCGAGGAGGGCGATGCCGTGATCGTTCCGGTGCTCGCCGAGGGAGACGCCGCGCTGTCCGCCGGTGCGCTCAGCTTCCAGATCGACAATGCGGCGCAGTACGAGGGCGTGCGCTCGCCTCGTGGGAACGGCGTTCTGACGGCCGGTCATGCCGCCGGCGACGTGTTGACCGTGGCCTTCGCCACCGGTGAGGCCTTCGAGGCGAACGGCGCGTTGGTCGAACTGGTCTTCGACCGGGCCGCCGACGTGTCGATGCTCGACGCCGAGCTGAACGACGGGGCCGTGACCGTGGTCATGGACAACCGCGACGTGACGTCGGCGTCGGTGCCGAATCGGACCACCCTCGTGGTCCACGGCAACCACCCGAACCCCTTCAACCCGAAGACCCAGATCTCGTTCTACCTCCCCGAGGAGCGGCGGACGACGGTCCAGGTCTACGACGTGTTCGGGCGGGTCGTGCGGACGCTGGCCATGGACGAGACGATGGCCGGGGAAGTGGCGCTCGAGTGGGACGGCACCGACGATCGCGGCGGTGCGGTGGCCAGCGGCGTGTACTTCGCCCGTGTCAGTGCGGGGGACTGGACGGCCTCTCACAAGATGGTGCTCAGCAAGTAGCCCCGGGTCGTTCCCTGAGGGGGCGGGCGCCGGCTCGCCCCCGACCCCTCGCTTCGATCCATGTCCCAGACGCATCCCGTGCGATCAGGAGGAATCGTGAACAGCGGTCATCCGCGCGGAGGGAGTCTCCCCGAGGTGACGATGATGTCCGTGATCGTCCCCTCGTTCCACCGCGTCGCTCTCGTTCTTCTTCTCTTCTCCCTGCTGCTCTCGTGGACGACGCCCTCGCGGGCCGCCGTCGTCGTGAAGTCCTTCGACACCAGTGCATTTCCGGTCGTCGAGGCCACGGTCGAGCTCACCGGTGCCGACGGCGCACCCCTCTGCGCGTTGGAGCCCTCCGACTTCGACGTGATGGAGAACGCCGTCCCCGTTCTCGATCTCGAAGTCGAGAACGACGTGACACCCGACGGCCGGCGGCGCCTCGTGCTCGTCGTGTCGGCCGGCCTGCGCACGGCGGGCGCGGTCCTCGAGTGCACGGTCGACCGGGCCGAGCAGATCCTCGACCTGCTGAGTCCGGGAGACGAGGTCGGGCTCGTCGTCGTGCGCAGCTGCGCGACCCTCGACGTCGCGCCGACGACCGATCACGCGGAGGTCCGGACCGCCCTCGACGCGCTCGAGCCGGACGGTGGTGCCGCGCTGATCGACGGCCTCTACCTGGCCCTGCAGACCGTGTGCGACGCCGGCGGAGGCAACGTGGTCGCGGTGACCGACGGCCTCGAGCTCGACAGCGACACGTGTCCGATCGCCCCCGACGGCTCCGCCGACGACATCCTCGACGACGACGTGCAGGAGCTCGTGGCTCTCGGAACCTCCTGCGGGGCCGAGCTCGACGTGGTCTCGGCTCGCGACGAGAGTGTCGGCTGGCTGCGGGACACGGTCGACGCGCTCGGTGGACGGGCCGTGCGCTGCAGCGAGGCCACCACGGAGGATCTCGAGGACATCCTGCGCACCGGTGGACTCCAGCTCTGCGAGACCACGATCCGCTTCACGTCTCCGTCGGGATCCGGGGGGGATCCACGACGCTCGGTCGAGGTCTGTGTCCCCCTGGCGAGTGCACCGTCCTGCGACGAGTTCACCTACGCGGTCGCCGGCCTGTTCCTGCCCTCCGATCTGGCCGGTCCCTTCGAGGTGTGTCAGGACCCGGCGGAGCCGATCGCCGTGGGCGTCGGGGTGTCGGCCGGTGAGGACGAAGTGGTCTCGGCGCGTCTGGAGCTGACCGAGGTCGCGTCTTCCGGTGACGACGAACTCGTGGTGGACCTGGTGGCCGACCCCGGAGACCTGCTGTTCCGCGGGACCGTGCCCGCCGGACGACTGGGCTTCGACACCCGCTACGACGCCGTGTTCGCCGCGACCACGGCCGGAGGTGCGACGCTACGGCTGCCACCCGAAGGTGCGTTGGAACTCTGCACCCTTCCGGCCGGGGACGAGGCCATCGCCCTGGTGTTGCCCACGGTCGAGACACGCCCCGGTGCCGAGGTCGAAGTCCCGATCGAACTGCGCGGCCTGCGGAGCTCCTTCGTGGTGTCCTATTCCATCGAGCTCGATCTCGGCGATGCCCCGGTCGACGCCGTCGTGGGTTCGCACGAGTCGACCGTCGCGGGCGACGCCCAGTGGGGTCCACCCGCGGCGTCGCTCACCGACGACGGACGTCTGTTCGTCTCGGGCGCGGGGGCCGCCCCGATCGCGACCACGGGGGTCCTGGTCCGGCTGCGGCTGCAGGTGGGTCTGGCCGGGCCGAGTGGATGCCAGCCCTCGACGATACGATCGGCGACGCTGAACGAGGGGGATCCACCCGTCGTCGAGACCATCGACGGGCAGATCTGCGTCGACACGCAGTGCGTCGATTCGAGCGTACGTCTGTGGAAGTCCGACGAACCGGTCGGCGGCGTGCAGGTGCTGCGGACCGTCGACGGGACCCAGGTCACGACCACCGCCGACGACGGGAGTTTCTCGCTCTGCGTGGGAGACGACGAGACGCTCGAGCTGGAGTTGCGCGGTCCCACGGACGACACGGTCGGGGTGTCCGCGCTGGACGCATCCCTGGTCCTGCAGTCGACGGTGGGCCTGGTCGCGCTTCCCGACCCCGACGTGGCCATAGAGAGCCCGTGTGACGACGACCCGGTCCAGCCCGACCTGTGGGCCGCCGACACGTCGGGTGACGGCACGGTGACCGCCTTCGACGCTTCGCTCATCCTGCAGCGTGTGGTGGGAATTCTCGATTCCTTCCCGGCGGGTGCCTGGCGCTTCACCTGTTCGCCCTTCCTGGTAGGGGGCGATACGGCCGTGGCCGAGCACCGCGCCGTACGCGTGGGAGACGTCAACGCGTCTTGGGTCGGCGATCCGATCCCCGCGGCCCTGAGCCGCTCCGGTGTGCAGCGGTCGTTGCACTGGCGGCCGCTCGACGACGAAGGGCTTCGCTGGGCCCTGGGGGTCGACGAGGCCGATGCGTTCCGGTCGTTGGTGTTCGCCGTCGAGGGGGCGCCCCTCGACGTTTCCGTTCGGGCTCCCGGGAACTGGTCGAGCGCGGTCCGCCGCGATGGCGCACGTCTGCGGGTGGCCGCAGCGGGAGCCCGGTCCCTGGGCGAAGGCGCCGACCTGTTGGTCCTCGAGGGCAGTGAGCCCTGGTGTCCCCGCAACGGTGCCGTCGAGCTCGACGGCGACCCCGCCACGATCACCCGACAGGGCGGTGCACGTCCGTCCACCCCGAAGAGCACGTTCGACCTGAGGATCGAACCGGAAGACGACGGATCGGGGCTCTGTGTGCGTTGGAACCTCGGCCGCGCCACAACGGGCCGGATCCAGGTCTTCGACGTGCGTGGTCGGCGTGTGACGCAGCTGCCGGTGTCGGGCGAAGTCGGGTCCACGCGATGGATCGGCACCGACGCCGACGATCGTCGACTCGCTCGTGGAGTCTACTTCATGCGGCTGAGCACCGACGACGGCTCTGCTGTCGTCCGCAAGGTCGTCCTGGTCGATCCCTGATCGCTCCGGGGAGGACCGGCGCACCGCGTGTGCCGGTCCTCCCGGGTGCTCGATACCTCCTGCGAAAGGAACGGCATTGCGCACGCTTGCTCTGACCCTGGTGCTCCTGGCCTGTGCGGCCACCTTCCCCGGCGACGGATCGGCGCAGGACCTGCCCATCGATCTGGTCTTCGACCTGCCCGACTCGACGATCGCTCCCGGCGAGACACGCCACGTGGTCGTCGACTACTTCGGAACGGGCGGCGACGTCGAAGTGTTCGGGATCGCCCTCACGATCGAGTTCCAGAACCTCGAGATCGTCGAGGAATCGGTGCGGTCGGGGGAAGACGTACGTCCCCGCTGGGGCGATCCCATCGTCCGGATCGAAGAGGGGCAACTGCGGACCGCGATCGCCGGCGTGACCGAGATCGTCGATCCACGGTACCTGCTCGAGTTCGACGTGCGTCGGCCCGAGGTCGACGGGGAAGCACCGCCCTACGGGCTGAAGATCGTACGAGCGGTGATGAACGAGACCATCGTGGTCCGTCACGACATGCAGACGTGGGGCGAGGTGAAGTCCCACTACCAACCGCGCCGATGACCGCCGAGAGAACCCGAACGGCTCTGTGAGGCGTGTGCGCGGCGGCGGCGGCCGGTTCGGTCCGGCCGCCGTTGTGGTCGTGGGTGCTGGTCGGTACCGCGGAAGGCTACTGCTCCGCGTACTCCCGATATCGCGCCACCATGGCAGGGTCGCCGGTCTTCTCGCCGAGAGTCACGAGGGACTGCGCGGCGGCCACGGTGCGCGGGTGGTCGACACCGGATTTCTCGAGGAACACGTCGAAGGCGCTGAGCAGGGGCGCACGCGCCTCGTCGTAGCGCTCCAAGGCCATGAGCGTGACGCCGCGATCGCCGTGGGCCAGTGCCGTTCGTGGGTGGTCCGGGTCGTACATGCGTCCGGCGATTTCGAGGGCCTGGTCGAAGAGGACGAGCCCTTCGTCGGAGCGTTCGAGACCGCGAAGGGCGAGCCCTTCGTTGCGCAGCACGGCGAGCACGTCCGGGTGGTCGGTTCCGCGGACTTCGATCAGGCGCGGCCGCAGTTCGCGGTAGACGTCGACCGCGCGCTGGTTCTCGCCGGTGATCATCGCGACGGTGCCGACGTTGATGCGTGTGCGGATCGCGTCGATGTGATCGGATCCGAGATTGCGGGCGCGGATCTCGTAGGTCGTTTCGAGGGCGGCGAGGGTCTCCTCGGCGCGACCCATCCGATAGAGGACGCCGCCCCGGTTCTCGACGCAGGTGGCGTACTCGGGGTGGTCGGTTCCGAAGTGCTGCTCGTAGAGCTGCAGGGCGCGATCGAAGTCTGCGAGTGCACCCTCGTAGTCGCCGCTCTGACTGCGGTACTGGGCAGCGTTGTTCATGTACACCGCCAGCCGGGGACTGTCGGGATCGACTGTGAGCATGTGATCGTAGGCCGCGCGGGACAGGGAATCGGCGACCGCGGCGTCGCCGTCCCGCAGGACGATCAGATCGGCCCGTTGGGACAGGTTCTCGGCTCCCAGCCTCCGATCGCTTCCCTCGAGCCGCGACGCGAGGGCTTCGGTGATCGTCAGGAGCGAGTCGGCCTCGTCGAAGCGCTGGGCGTAGAGCAGACTGCGGGTGAGATACTGCCGTGCCTCGACGCGTTCGCCGAGCGAGGCCGACGGATCGTTCTCGGTCCTCTCCACGGCGGCGGTCGCCGCTTCGACGGCCTTCGGATAGTCGTTCGCCGCGCGAGCGACGCGCGACTCGAGACCGTACAGTGACGCCAACGCACGCGGATCGACCTCACCGAGGGCAGCGTGGATCTCGAGGGCGCGCGTGACCTGTTCGGTGGCCGGCACGAGCCGCCCCAGGCCGAGATAGGCATCCCCGAGCACGGTGTGCATCGACGCCTCGACGGCCGGTTGGTCGGCGAAGGACGTCGCGACCTCCTCCACCGCCGCGTCGAGGAGCTCGACGACGGTGACGTCGCGCGACCCGCCCCGCCACGGATCGGCCGACGCCAGCGTTCGCGTGAGGAAATCGTTCATCGCTTCGGCCTTGGCCGCTTCGGCGGTGGCACGGTCACGCTCGCGTGCGATCGCCGTCGCCTGCACCGTGGCGAGGACGGCGAAGGCGGCGAGTGCGAGCACGGCGCCCGTCGACATCACGACTCCGGCGCGGTGGCGCCGCACGAACTTGCCCATGCGATAGCCCGCGGTCGGTGGTCCGGCCTGGACGGGTTGGTCGTCGAGGTGGCGTTGGATGTCCTGTGCGAGTTCCGCCGGCGAAGCGTAGCGACGGTTGCGGTCCTTCTCGAGCGCACGCATCACGATCCAGTCCAGGTCACCGCGGACCTGGCCGGACAGACGTCGGGTATCGGTGCGGCGCGACTGGGTGATCTTCGTGGCGCTCGCGCCGAGCGCGGACAGCCGGGTGCTGGGCTTCGGTGGGTCCTCCTCGCGCAGGATACGGAGCATGCCCGCGAGTCCGCCGTGACGCAGTTCCTCGGCCTCGAAGGGAAGCGCTCCCACGAGGATCTCGTAGAGGATCACGCCGAGGCTGTAGACGTCGGTGCGCGTGTCGACGTCTTCGTTCGTGAGCTCTGCCTGTTCCGGACTCATGTACTCGGGCGTTCCGATCATCTGCCCGATCGACGTGGCCATGGTCTGCTCGGTGAGCTTGCGGGTCGTGGCCTTGGCCACGCCGAAGTCGATCACCTTCGGTGAGGGCTGCGCGTCGACGTCGGCCACCAGGATGTTCGAGGGCTTGAGGTCGCGATGCACGACCGACTTCTGGTGCGCGTGCCCGACCGCGTGGCAGACCTTCTGGAACAGTTCGAGCCGGGCTCTCGTGTCCAGACGTCGGCGATCGCAGTACTCGTTGATCGGCGTTCCCTGGACGTACTCCATCGCGAAGAAGGGGCGTCCGTGTGGAGTCGTGCCCGCGTCGAAGACCCGTGCGATGCACGGATGATCCATCAAGGCGAGCGCCTGTCGTTCGGCCTCGAACCGCGCGAGCACTTCGCGCGAATCCATACCCGCCTTGATCAGTTTGAGGGCGACGGTTCGCCGGATCGGGGCCGCCTGGTCGGCCTTCCAGACCTCGCCCATGCCCCCGGTTCCGATCCGATGGCGGAGCACGTAGGGTCCGAGTCGAGCACCTTCATGGGCGCTGGGGTCGGCGGCCTGCGGCGAGCCCGGGTTCTCGCCGGAGGAATGCAGGGTGCGATCGTCGTTCATCCGCGGATTCTACCGCTCGGGGGCCGAAGAGCCCAGCGCTTTGGTCATCGTCCTTCGGATTCCGATTCTGCGGGCCGCGACGTCTCCTCGAGCAGATAGAGGAACGACTCGAAGGGCCGGCCCGTCTGCGCACCCAGCCCGGTCTCGCACGTGAGGTTCGAGCTGACGAATCGCTGCGCTCCGGCAGCCTCGAGGTCGCCCTTCTCCCGTCTCAGCGCGCTGGCCGAGAGTTCGGGGAAGATCAACCCGCGATCGCCGGCCGTGGCACAGCACGCCAGGTTCTCGGGCACGATCACCTGCCGGCTGGCCGCGTCGACGCAGGCCACCAGGTCGGTATCGGCGCCGAAGTGGCGCGCGGCGCAGTTCGGGTGCACGAAGGCGACGGCATCGGTCGGTTCGATGGTGAGCCGCGGCACGAGGGTCTCCCGCGCGAAGCGGGTCACGTCGCGGAGGTCGAGGTCTTCCCACTGTCGGCGGGCCGCGCCCTCCAGCGTCTGCCCGTTCTCCAATGCGGCGTGCGTGCACGACGACGCGTCGATCACCACGGGGACCCGTCCGCCGTCGCTCAGCTCGTGCAGTCGGCCCACCAGATCCGCGAGCAAGTCGATCGAAGCGGCCGCGTGACCCTTCGACGCCATCGCCAGCCCGCAGCACGCGCCTCCGAGGGCGGCGGGGGCCCAGGCCCGGACGCCGGCGCGTTCGCAGAGCGTGAGCAGGATCTCGGTCTGTGACGCGTCGTGACCGCGGGGTCGGCCCATGATCCGCGAGACGCAGGTCGGGAAGACGATGGCCTCGGGCGCGGCCGGCGGCGCATCGGTCATGAAGTCCAGGCTTCGAGGCGCGTGCGGTTGCGACGGCACCCAGTCCGGCAGTTGCCAGCCGGTGACCTTCCTGGCCACGGCGACCGCTCCCCGCACGGCTCCGGCACCGAGAACCCCTTCGAGGGCGTGGGCGCTCCGCACACCGAGGCGCATGGCGGTCTCCGTCGTCCGCGCGTTGTCGACGATCCAGCGGGCGATGCGGTGCCGGCCGGTTCCGTTCTGCTCGTCGCGTAGCCGCTTGACCATGTGGCCGGTGTCGATGCCCACCGGACACGCCGTCGAACACAGGCCGTCGGCAGCACAGGTGTCGAGCCCGGCGTAGTCGTAGTCGGCGAGCAGCGAGTCGATCGTGCGATCGATCGCCGGACCGTCGCCATTCGCCAGTGGACGGGCGTGACGGAGCCGCTCGACGTGGCGCAACACGGCGATCCGCCGGCGTGGTGAAAGGGTGAGGTCGACGCTCGGACACACCTTCTCGCAGAATCCGCACTCGACACAGGCATCGACCTCCGGAGCGGCCGAGGGCAGATGCTTGAGATTCTGCAGATGACAGGTGGGGTCGTCGTTCAGGACGACCCCGGGATTGAGCACGCCGTCGGGGTCGAAGATCGCCTTCAGACGTTTCATGACGGCGAGCGCCTCGGATCCCCACTCGGCTTCGACGAAAGGTGCGATGTTGCGCCCCGTGCCGTGCTCGGCCTTCAGGGCACCACCGAGGCGATGTGCGATGAGCTCGACGAGGTCGTCCATGAAGTCGGCATAGCGTCGGGTGGCGATCTCGTCGTCGAAGCGCTGCGTGATCACGAAGTGCAGGTTCCCGTCCTTGGCGTGGCCGAAGATGATCGAACCACCGTAGCCGTGACGATCGAAGAGCTGTTGCAGACCCTCCACGCATTCGGGAAGGCGATCGACGGGCACGGCCACGTCCTCGATGATCACGGTCGTCTCGGCCGCGCGGACGGCACCGACGGCGGGGTAGAGACCCTTGCGGGCCTTCCAGATCAGGGCCTGCCGTGCGACGTCACGGGTGAACTCCGCGGGGCGGGCCAGGTCGATCTCCGCCACGGCGGCGGTGATCGCCGTCTGCAGGGCCGCGAGCTCCTCCTCCGTGGCCACCTGGTATTCCACGAGAAGGGCGGACGAGCCGTCGTGGAAGGTGACGTCTTGGCCGAGGAGTTCACGGGCGACATCGTCCACTGCGGCCAGGCTCGCCCGGTCGAAGAACTCGACCGCCCGTGCTCCCGACCCGGCGAGAACCCGGGTGGCCTCCGCCGCCTGCGCCGGAGAGTCGAAGAGCATGAAGCTGGTCGTCTTCACCGGATAGGTCGGAAGGGTCTCCAGCGTCGCCTCGGCGATGAAAGCGAGCGTGCCTTCCGACCCGATCAGCAGCCGCGGCAGGATGTCGATCGGCTCCTCGTGGTCGATGAGCGCGTTGAGCGCGTAGCCGGTCGTGTTCTTCTGGCGGTACTTGGTGCGGATGCGCTCGGTGAGCTTCTCGTCGGCGAGGACCTCGGCGCGCACACGGCGTAGACCTTCGGCCACCTGCGGCGCCTCGCGCTCGAGCGTGGCGGCGGCGTCCGGCACGCCGGTGTCGATCAGCGTGCCGTCGGCGAGCAGGACCTTCGCCGAAGCGATCGTGTGGTAGGCGTTCTCGTCCACGCCGCAGCACATTCCACTGGCGTTGTTCGCGAGGATGCCTCCCATCATGCAGCTGTCGATCGAGGCCGGGTCGGGGCCGATCCGGCGTCCGAAGGGCACGAGGAACCGGTTCACCTGGGCCCCGATGACGGCCGGCTGGACGCGGACGTACGCACCGTCGTCGAGGGCGTCGATCTCTTCCCAGGCGCGCGACAGCACGACGAGAATCCCGTCGGTGACCGCTTGACCCGACAGACTCGTTCCCGCCGCGCGGAAGGTGACGGGCACGCCGAACTCGTGGCCGACCCCGACTACGCGACGGACCTCGTCGACGTCGATCGGATGCACGACGGCGCGCGGCAACAGATGATAGAAGCTGGCGTCACTGGCCCAGGCCACGAGGTCGATCGGTCGCGTCTGGACGCGTTCGGCATCGGCCACGGCCGTGCGAAGGGCGTCGTGCAGCCGGGCGACGCCGGGGTCGGCCTCGGTCGCCGTGACGGGGATCACGTTGGATGCATCCATGGTGGACCTCGCGATCAGAACGTGTCGGGGAAGGCGACCAGCATGAGCAGCGAAGCGACGATGCCCACCACCAGACCGTAGACCAGGAAGGGCCAGACCGTCCGCCGGAGGATGACCCCTTCACGGCCGGACAGACCGACCACCGCGCACACGGCCACGATGTTGTGGATGCACACCATGTTGCCCATCGCCCCGCCGACCGCCTGCGCGGCAACGGTGATCGTACGCGAGAGTCCGAGTTCGGTGGCCACGCCCCACTGGAACTCGGCGAAGAGCAGATCGCTGACCGTGTTGGAGCCAGTGATGAACGAACCGAGTCCGCCGATGAACGAGGCCACGACCGGCCAGGCGTTGCCGACGGTCGCCGCGACCACCTCGGCCAGCGCCAGGGGCATCGAGGGCAGTCCCTGCGGGTTCGTCGCCGACAACCGGAAGATCGAGACCAGCGCCACCGCGAAGACCAGCGCGATCGCCGGATTCTTCATCTTGGCGACCGACTCGCCCCACGCCGCCCGCACGGCGGGGCCCGGCATGCGGTGCAGCCCGATCGTCAGCAGCGCGACCAGCACGAAGGGTATCGTCCCCGGTAGGTAGAGGATCGCGATCGCATTGTTGACGTTCTCGAAGCCGAGGATGCCGTCGAAGGGGATCGCCACGCCGCTCAACACGTCCTTCAGTCCGAGCTCCGGGATCCGGGTCACCACCAGGATCGCGCCGATCAGCACGTAGGGCAGCCAGGCCCGGAACTGCGACATGCGCGGCTTCAACTCGCCGGAGGTGTCGGCGGTGATCTCGCCCGTCCAGTCGGCATCCCATCCGGTGCGTGGGCCGAAGTCCCACGTTTCGGCGGGGACGAACCAGCCCTTCTTCGCACCCAGGACGATCACGCCGAGGCCCACCAGGCCGCCGATCAGCGACGGGAACTCGGGGCCGACCAGCCAGGCGAAGGCCAGGTAGGGGACCAGGAAGGACACGGCCGCGAACACGCAGAAGCGCCACGCGCGCAGTCCGGGAGCCCACGATCGCTCGGGCCCGAACGACCGGGTCATGAAGCCGAGAACGAAGATCGGCAGCAGGATGATCATCGGCGCGTGGAGCACGGTCGCCCACTGCCCGACGAGCGCGTTGAAGCCCTCGACCGAATCGAAGGGAAGCCCGGGAACGTCGGCGGCGATCGCGCGCTCGACCAGTGGGTGCACGTAGCGGAGCCCCAGGACGATCGGTGTCCCCACGGCGCCGAAGGTCACCGGGAAGGAGTTGAAGACCAGGCACACCACGGCCGCCGCGAGGGGAGGGAAGCCGAGCGAGATCAACAGAGGGGCGGCGAGAGCGGCGGGAGTGCCGAAGCCGGCGGCGCCCTCGACGAAGGCCGTGAACATGTAGCCGATGATGATCGCCTGGATCCGGGCGTCGGGTGTGACCTGTTGCATTCCCCACTGGATCGTCTCCATCCCGCCGCTGGCCTTGAGCGTGTAGAGGATGACGATCGCACCGAAGACGATGATCAGGACGCTCACCGCTGTCACGACGCCGTGCAGCGAGAGGGCGGCCACGTACAGGAGTTCGAGGTCCCAACCGATCAGGGCTCCGGCGACGGCGGCCAGCCAGGCGAGCGGCATGGCACGGGTGGCCGGCCAGCGGAACCCGACCATGAGGACCAGCGCGACGAGGATCGGGAGCAGGGCGAGAAGAGCGAGCACGAAGGGGTCCTTTCGTCCGCCGCGACCGTAGGGTCGCGGGTGCGGGGGAGCGGACCGGGACGGCCACGGGTCGTCCGTGTGGACGGATGCGGCGAAGTGCCGGGGCGACGTCGGCGAGAGGCCGTCGGACAGGAGAATTCCACGGTAGGCCGTCGTGGCCGCGATGTCCAAGGTGGGGGACGGTCCATCACGGGTTCACATGAGCCGGTCTCATTCCGATTTCGTGAGACTTCCGGATGAGTGCTTTCGTCGAGGCAGGACAACCGTGAATGTCCACGACATTCCTGGCCCGTCAGGACGCTTCCCCCGTTCTCTCGCACCGGCTCGTGTCGGGCTCGCGCACCCCATCCCACGGGAGGGATCCCACATGCCGTCCGGACCCCTGGACATACTCACCACTCGCCCGGCCCGGCGTCCGATCGGACTCGCGGTGCTCTTGGCCTTGACCCTCTCGCCCGTGCTCGCGACGGCCCAGACGATCGACGTCGGGGGCTTCGTCAAGTCGTCGTACTACTACGACACTCGTCAGATCGCCGGTGCGCGAGAGGGCGACTTCGTGCTGTATCCAAAGCCGGAGGAACCGGTCGACGGCGAGGACGCGAACTCGACCGACAACCTGCTCTTCTTCCCGCTGTTCTCGCGCATCGCCTTCGCCGTGGGCGATCTGCCCTCGGTCTTCGGGGCAGAGGTCACCGGTCGCATCGAAGGGGACTTCCACGGAGCCAGCAACGACGTGCTGAACAGCTATCGTCTGCGTCGCGGGTACGTGAAGTTCTCCTGGGATCGGCACGAGGCGCTCTTCGGAATGGAGTGGTCGCCGACCTTCCTCGAGACCTGGCCGCGTACGGCCGCGACGGAAGCCGGCGTTCCGTACCACACCTTCTCACGGCTGCCCCAGGCGCGCTGGACCTACCGGCCCGACGGTTTCAAGGTCATCCTCCTGGCTGCGCAGGAACGGGACGCCTTCGCCGAACTCAGCGGACTGAAGTCGGCGCAGCAGGCCGGTCTTCCCATGTTCATGGCCTTCGCCGGGATCGAACGCGAGACCCTGCGCCTCGGCGCCGGGGCGTGGACGAAGTGGGTCCGCCCGACCCTCACCGCCGACCGGTTCAATGCCATGGCCTATCAGAGCTACGTCACCTGGTCGCCGTCGCCGTTCACCTTCCGCGCGAAGGTGACCTACGGGGAGGACCTGGCCGACCAGATCATGACGGGCGGATACGTGGTCGACGACACCGGAGAGGCCGTCTCGTTGCGGACGCTGGCCGCGTGGGGTGAGATCGAGACGAATCGAGAGGGCCTGAACCTCGGCTTCTTCGGCGGTTGGTTCACCAACCTGGGCGCGGGCGAGACCGTCGACGTCGCCGAGCTCGTCGACGATCCGGCAGATCCGGCGCGCAACGTGTTCGTGCGTGGGCTCACCATCGACCGCGGCTTCCGCGTGGCGCCGCGGGCCACCTACGACGTGGGACGGGTGCGCTTCGCCCTGGAGCTGCAGATCGACGACGCGGTCTACGCCTCGGCCCTCGATTCCGAACTCGCACCCGACCCGGCGGACGACGACGACTCGGTGACCAATGTTCGCACCGACTTCTCGGTGTTCCTGTTCTTCTAGTCGCGCGGGTCGTCACCCGGGGGGGCGGGTGGAGGCACCCGGGAACAGCGGCCGAGCCGGGGGCTCGACCTCTTGGCCGGAATGGTGGAGAATCGACCCCGCCGGTGTCCCGCGGGCGACACGGACTGCGTGACCGGCCGGGCTTCGGCGAGCGGGCGCGGGCGAAGACCGGGTTCCACGTTCCAACCGCGGTAGGTCTCTTCGGCCATGAAGCTTCGACATCTGCCGCGGGCCTTCGTGCCGACGCTGCGGTATCTACCCCTGCACTTCGATTCCCGCCGTCATGAGGTCTACGTCCATGGCCTGAAGCGTTCCGGCAATCACGCGGTCATCAACTGGATGATCCGCCAGGCCCGCGGTCCCGTGGCGTTCCTGAACAATGTCGAACCCGGCCGTTCGTTCCTGCGCCCCGCCGACAAGGTCATCGTGCCGGGCAACGGCAACGGTGCGGCTCCCCTGGTCATCGCGTCGTACGAGGACAAGGAACTCGCAGAGATCTCCGGACACCCACGAGAACGACGTCGCCGCGCGACGGGTGCCCACGTGGTCGAGCTGCTCGTCCTTCGTGATCCGTTCAACACCTTCGCCAGTCGCCATCGCCGCAAGCATCGCCCCTTCTGCCACGATCGCGCCTACCGCGAGTGGGTGAAGGCGCAGTGGAAGGACTACGCACGGGAATTCCTGGGCGAGACCGATCACCTTTCCTTCGGTCGCGTGGGTGTCGACTACAACCGGTGGTTCCGCGACGTCGACTACCGCCGCGCCCTGGCCGAGCGTCTCGATCTTCCGTTCAGCGACGCGGGCATCCGTGACGTGCCCGACTACGGCGGTGGCAGCTCCTTCGAGGGAACCGGATCCGACGGACGGGCCGACCGCATGGCGGTCATGGATCGCTGGAAGGAACTCCTCGACGACCAGGCCTTCGTCGATCTCTTCCGCGGCGACCACGAGCTGTTCGAACTCTCGCGGCGCATCTTCGGAGATCTCGAAGGCACCGAAGCCCTCGTGCGGGGTTGATGGGCGCGACCCGGAGTGGGTCTCGCGGCCCGGCCGGAGACCGGCGGGGCTAGTGGTCTTCGCCGCTCCGCTGGCAGAGCTCGAGCAGGATCCCGCCCGTCGCCTTCGGATGCACGAAACCGATGTGCGCGCCGCCCGCGCCGGTACGCGGCTCTTCGTCGATCAGGCGCACGCCGACCTCCTTCAGCGCGCCGAGTGCCCGGGCGCAGTCGGTGGCGCGCAGGGCCACGTGGTGCAGACCCGGGCCGCGCTTCTCGATGAACTTCGCGATGGGGGAGTCGTCGCCGGTGGGCTCGAGCAGTTCGAGATGACCCTTGCCCAGGTCGAAGACGGCGACCCTCACGCGGTCGGTCGCGACCTCGTCGTGGTAGAGCAGGGGCAGGCCGAGCAGGTCGCGGTACAGAGGCACCGACTCGTCGAGGCTGCGCACGGCCACGCCGATGTGGTCGAGGCCGGTGGTGAGCGGCCGGACGTCGTCGGGCAGGGTGTCGAGCACCCGCTGCACGCGGTCGAGATCGATCGTGGTCATGGTCGGGCCTCCTCGGGGTGTCGTCAGGGTGGGATCAGTCGTCCGATTCGGCAAGGCGCACGAGCAGGACATTGCTCTCCACGCTCTGCCCGGCGCTCACGAGGATCTCCTCGACCACGCCGTCGCCGGGGCTGGCGAGCTCGTTCTGCATCTTCATGGCCTCGAGCACGAGCAGGGGCTGGCCGCGCTCCACGGTGTCGCCGACGGCGCACTTGAGTTCGACGACGAGGCCCGGCATGTCGGCGCGGAGTTCACGCGCGGTGGCCCCGCCGGCGTCGACGTCCGCGGCGGCCGCACCGAGTTCGTCGTAGAGGTGCACCAGACCGCCCTTGCCGTTGACCAGCGCGCGCAATGCGGTGTCGGTGCGCGCGGTGAGGTCGACCAGGTACATGCGCCCGTCCAGACGCACGGACACGGTCCGACCGCCGTCGAGCACGATCGCGTCATCGATCTGCTGACCGTCGCTGGTCTCCACCCACACCTGGCCGCTGCCGTCGCGCACGAGCGTGGCCACGGTCTCGCGGTCCTCGGTGCGGACGATGTACTTCTTGCGCAGTTCCACGGCGTCCTCCCGGTTCAGGTACGGTTGCGGTGGTTCATGAGCGCGCGGCCCACGTGGCCCCAGCGCGACAATTCGGGCGGGGCCGAACCGGTGGCGTGGGACGCCTCGCCCACGCCGGCCTCGACCAGCGCGAGCGCGGCGGCCATGACGTCGTACTCGTCGTCCTGCAGGAAGGCCTTCAGCTCCTCGGGGTCGAAGCCGTCGAGCAGGCGGGTGGAGTAGCGGCCACGGCGGAACTCCTCGTGCTGCACCACCCAGCGGTGCAGGGCCACGTTGTGGACGAAGCCCAGCAGGCGGTACTCGTCGAGCGCGCGTCGGCTGCGCGCCAGGCAGGCCTCACGGTCCTCGCCGAACACGATGAGCTTCGAAAGCATCGGGTCGTAGTGCAGCGGGACGGTGTAGCCCTCGCGGATGCCGAGGTCGTTGCGGATGCCCGCACCTTGCGGCGTGCGCAGGCGCAGTACGGTGCCCAGACTCGGCGCGAAGTTGTTGAAGGGGTCCTCGGCGTAGATCCGGAACTCCATGGCGTGGCCGCGCTGGTGCAGGTTCTCCTGCCGCCAGGGCAGCTCGCGGCCGGCCGCGACCTCGACCTGCGCGCGCACCAGGTCGACGCCGACGACCTCCTCGGTCACGGGGTGCTCGACCTGCAGACGCGTGTTCATCTCGAGGAAGTAGAAGTCGTCGTTCTCGTCGGCGATGAACTCGACGGTGCCGGCGCCGTGGTAGTCGACCGCGCGCGCGGCGTCGACGGCGGCGGCGCACAGACGCTGCCGGGTGTCCTTGTCGATGCTCGGACTCGGGCTCTCCTCGATGACCTTCTGGTGGCGCCGCTGCACGCTGCACTCGCGCTCGAACAGGTGCACCACGTTGCCGTGCGTGTCGCCCATCACCTGCACCTCGAGGTGCCGCGGGCGCTCGATGAACTTCTCGACGAAGATCGACGGATCGCCGAAGGCGCTGCGGGCCTCGCCCATGGTGCGGTCGAGCGCCGAGGGCATCTCCTTGGCGCTCTGGACCACGCGCATGCCCTTGCCGCCGCCGCCCGAGGCGGCCTTGAGCAGCACCGGGTAGCCGATGCCCGCGGCCACCTCGATCGCGCGGTCGGGATCGGCCACCGGCTCGGTCAGGCCGGGCACGACCGGCACGCCGGCCTCTTCCATGATCTCGCGCGCGGAGAGCTTGTTGCCCATCGAACGCATCGATTCCGGCGTGGGGCCGATGAACGTGAAGCCGGCGTCGACGCAGGCCCTGGCGAACTCGGCGTTCTCGCTGAGGAAGCCGTAACCGGGATGGATCGCATCGACCTTCGCGGTGCGGGCCGCCTCGAGCACGCGCTCGATCGACAGGTAGCTCTCGCTGCTGGGGCCGGGCCCGACGGGGTAGGCCTCGTCGGCGAAGAGCGTGTGCCGCGCGGTGCGGTCGGGTTCGGAGTAGATCGCGCAGGCGACGATACCCATCTCGCGCAGCGTCGACTGCACGCGGATGGAGATCTCGCCGCGGTTGGCGATGAGGACCTTGCGGAACGGTGGTGGGGTGACGGCACTCATAGCGGCAGGTTCCCGTGCTTCTTGCGTGGCAGCTCCTGGCGCTTGTTGCGCAGCGAGCGCAGCGCGCTGATCAGACGTGGACGCGTGTCGCGCGGCTCGATGACGTCGTCGAGATAGCCGTGGCCGGCGGCCACGTAGGGATTCGCGAAACGCTCCTGGTACTCGGCGATCTTCTCCTGGCGCAGGGTGTCGGGATCGTCGGCGGCCTCGATCTCGCGGCGGTACAGGATGTTCACCGCGCCCTCGGGGCCCATGACGGCCAGCTCGGCGGTGGGCCAGGCCACGTTCCAGTCGCCGCGGATGTGCTTCGAGCTCATCACGTCGTAGGCGCCGCCGTAGGCCTTGCGCGTGATCACGGTGAGCTTGGGCACCGTGGCCTCGCAATAGGCGTACAGGAGCTTCGCGCCGTGTTTGATCAGCCCGCCGAACTCCTGCTCGGTGCCGGGAAGGAATCCGGGAACGTCCTCGAAGGTCACCAGCGGTACGTTGAAGCAGTCGCAGGTGCGGACGAAGCGCGCTCCCTTGATGCTCGCGTCGATGTCGAGCACGCCGGCCAGCACCTTGGGCTGGTTGGCCACGATACCGACGCTCTGTCCACCCAGACGCGCGTAGCCGATCACGATGTTCCCCGCGTAGTCGGGCTGGATCTCGAGGAAGTCGCCGTCGTCGACCACGCAGCGGATGACGTCCTTGATGTCGTAGGGCTGCTTCGAGCTGTCGGGCACGATCTCGTCGAGCCGGGGATCGCGCCGGTCGAGCGGATCATGACAGGTGAGCAGCGGCGGGTCCTCGAGGTTGTTCTGCGGCAGGAAGCCCAACAGCTTCTTGATGAACAGCAGGCATTCCTGGTCACTGCTGGCCATCGCGTGGGCCACGCCGCTCTTCGTGCTGTGCGTGGCCGCGCCGCCGAGTTCCTCGAAGGTCACGTCCTCGTTGGTGACCATCTTGATCACGTTCGGGCCGGTCACGAACATGTGGCTCGTGCCCTCGACCATGATCGTGAAGTCGGTGATCGCGGGCGAGTACACCGCGCCGCCCGCGCAGGGACCCATGATGGCCGAGATCTGCGGCACCACACCGCTGGCCATGGTGTTGCGCCAGAAGACCTCGGCGTAGCCGGCCAGGCTGAGCACGCCCTCCTGGATGCGCGCGCCGCCCGAGTCGTTCAGGCCGATCACGGGCAGGCCGTTGTCCATGGCGAAGTCCATCAGCCGGCAGATCTTCCAGGCGTTCGACTCGCTCATGCTGCCGCCGAACACCGTGAAGTCCTGCGCGAACAAGGCCACGGGGCGGCCGTCGACGCGGCCGACGCCGGTGACCATGCCGTCGCCCGGCGGGCGGTTGTTCTCGAGCCCGAACTCGTGGCTGCGGTGGGTCACGAAGACGCCACTCTCGTCGAACGAGCCCTCGTCGACGAGCAGGTTGATCCGTTCGCGAGCCGTGAGCCGGCCCGAGGCGTGGATCTTCTCGATGCGTTCGGGACCGCCGCCTTCGAGTGCCTTCTCTCGTTGCCGGCGCAGCTCTTCGATCTTCTTGCGGACGATGTCGCCCATGGCTGCCGCCTCCTCCGCGGGTGAACGGGACGGATCGGCCCGCCGCGAGCCGGCGCGGCGCGACCGACGGCCGAGCATACCAGTGGAGGCGACGGGACCCCAGCCCGATCGGACGCTATTCGACGACCAGCACGGAATTGCGGCCGCCGAATCCGTCGTCGACGGCCTCGGGGTTCGACGGATCGGCGATCCACCGGCTGCCGTCGACGGCGAACTTGTACTCGAAGCGGCCCGGCTGCAGGCGGACCTTGGCCTGCCAGCGGCCGTCGTCGCGGCGGACCATGCGTGTGGCCGTCGGCGACCAGCCGTTGAAGCTGCCGACCACGCTCACCGAGCCGGCGTCCGGGGCATCGAAGGTGAAGGGCACCAGGCGCATGCTCTCACGGTCGAGGGTCCGCGTGTCCTGCTCGTCGGCGTCCTGGGTGCGGGTCAGGTAGGCGTACTGGTCCAGCAGGCTCTCGAGCGCGTTGGACACGCCGCGAAGGGGCTGGCCGTCGATGTCGCGGACCTCGATCCGCGCGCGTGCCGGTCGACGTCCAGGGGCGTGGAGCTTCACCAGCAGGAAGTTGGTGCCCGCGTCGAAGCGGACCTCGGCCTCGTCGTCGCCACCCCAGGCCGCCGTGCGTCCGACGAGCCGGCCGTTCACCCGGGCCGTGGCCGCGGCGTTCGACTCGAGCCGGATCACCGACTCGCGGCTGCCGGTGGTGAAGGCGGTGAACACGTAGTGCACCGCCTCGGGATCGTCGGAGTCGGACAGGCGGATCCAACCGTCGGCACCGACGCGGGAGGAGGGCAGCCGGCTCCAGCCCACGGTCCGCATCACGCCATCGAAGCGTCGCGCCAGGTCGATGCTCCGGTCGGGCGCGTACTCGTGGTCGACGGGTACTTCGCCCCGGGGCTCCAGGGGGCCGAGACGCAGCCACTGGAAGGGGACCGAGGCCCGAGTCCTCGCCGACGCCACCTGGTCGCGGTCGTCGAAGAGATCGAATCGCACGGGATGGAGGGCGGGGCCACCGTTCGGGTCGGGTCGGAGTTCGACGTCCCAGACGTACGCCGCCCCCGCCTCGACCACGAAGTCGTGCTGCATGCCGGGATCGACCTCGAAGGACACCGGTGCTTCGACCTGCAGACGGGCGTGGACAGGGTCGGCCACTTGGCTCGTGACCTCGGCGCGATAGGTGAGCGCCCGTCCGCGGCGCCCGAGGGCGACCACGCGCAGTTGGAGGGGATCGACCACGGCCACCGCCGGTGGCAGACGCAAGGCGCCGGGCAGGCCCTCGACCACCGCCTGCCACAGGCCGATCCGGTCGGGAGTCGTGCCGAGACCGGAGGTCCAGGTGTCGCCCTCGCGGACCAGTTCCACCGGACGCGCGGGCAGGACACGGCGACCGTCGGTCCACAGGACACGGGCCATGAGGGTGTCGGCGGCGCCCGGCACGGCGCGGGTCGTCTCGATCCGCAGGGCCGCCGGGTCGCCGCGACCGATCACGGCCGGCTCGATCCGACCGCGCCAGGGCGAGCGTGGGTGGGCGCCCAGGTGATGGGCCACCACGTCCTCGGTCAGCAGATCGAGGGCGCGCGACTGCCAGAGTCCGGCGTCGACGTCGCTCCAGCGGAAGACGGATCCCTCGCGGGCGATCGGCTGGCGGCCGGCGCGCCGTTCGGACCACAGCAGGGCATGCTCGCCGGGATCCTGCGCGCGCCAGGCCGCGAGCAGGGCGGTGAGATCTGACACCAGGCGATCACGCGCCGCGTCGTCGCCGTGGGCGACGACCGAGTCGACGCGGGCGGGCAGGGTCTCGGATCGGGCGCGTGACAGCACGCCCATGCGATCGAGGGCGTGCACCGCCGCGCGGGCGCGCTCGAGAGGGCGAGGGGCCAGGGCCCCGGTGCGCAGCGTCGGCTCGTGGGCTCCGAGGCGCAGGCGCAGGGTTCCTTCGGTCCGCAGGCCGGCGGCGTCGAGGGCCTCGCGCACGGTGCGCGACAGCGCGACGTCGGCGAGACGATCGATCCCGGCACGGATCAGTCCCGCCATGATCTGCGGGTCCAGGACGCGCAGGCCCGGGTCGTCGCCCCAGCCGAGCAGTGTCTCGGCGCGCTCGAGCGCGTGGATACGGTCGGCTCCGTCGACGTCGTCGACGTCCCGGGGAACACGCCCGGTCCACAGTCGCCATTGGGTTTCCCGGGCGGTCGCCGGGGCGACGGGCAGTCCGGTGGCCAATGCCACCGCGGTCGAGATCCCCAGCGCGCGGCGGCGGGCACCGAGCGAGTCGAGATCGGTGTGGGCTCCGACGTGGCCGTCCAGCAGGAGGCGCTGCAGTCGATCCTCCAGCCGTGCGTGGTCGGTCCACCACACGAGGGCGTCGTAGGGCTGGTCCAGAGATCCGGCCAGACGCGCCAGGGCCGCCAGTTGTACCAGCTCGAGGCTCGCGTGGGCCGCCAGGACCGCGCCCTGGTGGCCGGTTCCGACCGGCACGGTGGCGGCGTCGACCGACCACAGACCGCGTCCCCGGGAGTCCCATCGGGCACCGGTCCAGAAGTGCCACCGCGCGAACGCGGTGTACAGGGTCTCGCGTCGTCCGGCAGTCAGCGTGGAGTCCGCGGACACGCTCGCCACGAGCAAGGGCAGTTGGGCGGGGTTGAAGCCTCGGGCCAGGCTGTCGCGCCGGTCGGTCGCACGGTCGAGCGAGGCCGCGGCGAAGCCGTCGAGCGGGTGCACCGAGGCGTCGGCCCGGGCCACGCCGGCCGCGACGGCCGAAACGACCAGCGCCAGCGCGTAGGCGGTGAAGACGCGGCCCAGGCGGCGGCGCGCGCGGCGCTCGGAACCGGTTCGGCCTCCCATCGTGCGTTCCACGATGCGCTCCCGGGCGGGACGCGGCTTCGTGCGCGCCCCGCCGTCACTTGCAAGTTCATGCGGGAACGCCGGTTGGGTGTTCCTTCACGATGGCGTTCCCGATCCCGGAACAAGTCTGCAAGACACGAGCCAGCGGTCCGGATTCCTGCGGGAGCGGCGATCGTGGCGGTTCCGGGGCCGTGGGAGGGGGGAAGGATCGACCCTCACGAGACGTCCTGGGAAACCATGGGACCGTTCGCAGCCGGACCAGTGCATTCGTACATTGACCATCTACCATTGCGGCATTGCGTTCCTGTACACTTGTCCTCGACAGACGCCACACCAGCGCAGTGCCACAGCTACCACGGAGTCGCATCCATGCTGGTCCGACGCAGAGGAGCTCTGCTCCTCGCCCTCGTAAGCCTGTTCCTCGTCGCCACGGCGCCGCTCGCCGAGGCGACCACTCCCGACCTCAAGTTGCAGCGGGCCAAGCAGGCCGATCGCGACGGATATTCGCCTTCGCTCCTGCTCCGGGCCGCTCAGATCGCCGAGGTCGAGCCCAACGACATTCCCGCGGACGCGCAGGAGATCGCGGTCGGTGACGTCGTCGATGCCGGGGTTCCCGACGGAGACGTCGACTGGTTCCGGATCGACGCCAGCACGGAGACCTGGGTCGCGGTCTCGACCGCACCGATCGACGGCAGCGTCACCGACACCGTGCTCGAGCTCTTCGAGTCCGACGGCACGTCGTTGATCGCCACCGACGACGACGCCGGTGTCGGTCTCTACTCGGCGTTGACCGGGATCACGGTCCCGGACGACGGGGTGGTCTACGCCCGGATCACCCGCTTCTCGAGTGTCGGCGACGACGCCTACCGCCTCGCGGTGGAGCCGTCGGATGCGCCGCCCGCACCACCGGTGAACGACCTGCCCGAGACCGCCGAGGTCCTCGAGGGGTGCAACGTGGTGGTGCAGGGGACGACGGTCGGCGCCACGAACCAGCTCGACGTGCTGGCCTGCGTGAATCCCGACGCCCTCGGCGGCGACGTCTACTACCAGGTCGAGGTCCCGTACAGCTACCAGCTGACGATCCAGATCGAGCCCGACGGTGCCTTCGATCCCGCCGCCTATCTGTTCGCCGATCCCACGGATCCGGCCGGCAGTTGCGTGGCGGGGATCGACGAGGCCTTCACGGGCGAGAACGAGACGCTCCTGTTCACGAACGAGAGCGCCGACGAGCTGCCCGTGACCCTGTACCTGGCGATCGACGGATGGGATCCGCAGCGCGCGGGTTCGTTCAGCGCCGCCCTTTCCTGCGACTTCGTCGTCGACACCGGCGACGAGAGTTTCGGGAGCCTGAAGGCCCGCTTCTGATCCACGGGGGTGGACTCGGGGGGACGACGGGGAGGGTGCGTCGAGCGCGTGCCTTCCCCGCCACCCGCCGCACCGCTTCCGGAGACGACCTCGCATCGCGGCGCGTGCCGCGTCGCCAACTCATCGACAGGAGCAAGACGATGTTTTCGAACCTGCACTCGACGCGGAGCCTCGCGGTCGCCCTGCTCGCGGTGATCGCCGTCGGTGCCGGCCTCGCTCCCGCGGCGCAGGCGCAGTCCGATGCGACCCTGCGTGTCGTGAGCGAGACCTTCGCGTTCCAGGACGACACCGTGTTGACCGTGGACGTCGAGATCGACGGCACCGTCGAACTGGCCGGCCTGGACTTCGTGATCTCGTATCCCGAAGAGCTCGTGCCGGCCGAGACCGAGGCCACGCTCGATTCGGAGCTGTGGAACTCGGTGCTGGTCAACTACGACCGGGACGACGCGACGTACTCGCCGGAGCCCGGCCGCGCCCTGATCTCGGCCGCCGCGGCGAGCGCCACGAACGTGGCCTCGGTCAGCGGTCGCGTGGTCACCCTGAACGTTCCGGTGACCTGTCTGGGCAACGCCCAGCAGTTCCCCGAGGGACGTGACGTCACCTTCGAGCTGATCGCCGTCGACGCCACGCGCGTCGCCGACGACCAGGACGGCGACGGACTCGACGACGTGGTCGGCGTCGTCGTCGCCACCGAGGACGGCATCATCAACCTGAACTGCACCACGGTCTCGTCCGACGACGCGTCGTTCGGGACCCTGAAGTCCTTCTTCGGCGCGTCGACGGAAGTGAGGTAGCACCATGCCGAGCATCATCCCCCGCATCGATCTCGTCCGGCTGGCCGCGGTCTGCATGATCGGGTTGGGCCTGATCGCGACCGGTGCCACCGAAGCCGGGGCACAGGCTCGATCGGCCACGCTGACCACCGGCAGCGCCACCGCCGGTCCCGGTGACTCGATCGTCGTTCCGCTGAGCATCGGCGAGCTGATCGGCACCAGCGAGCTCGAGGTGATCAAGCTGGCCGTGGAGTTCGACTCGGCGCTGCTCGAGGGCGTCGACGCCGTTCCCGGCGCCGCGATCGCAGGTTGGCCGGCTGCCGACCTCGACGTGCAATTGCTCGAGGGACGGGTCGTCGTCAGCGCCGTGACCGACACGCCGGTCGCGCTGACCGAGGGCGAGTTGTTCTCGCTGCAGCTCCAGGTCCGGGACGAGGTGCTCGACGGCGCCTCGACGCAGTTCGACATCGTGGGGGTGGCCGACGGCGATCCCGTCGTGCTCCAGGCCGACGTGCTCGACGACGCCACGCGAACCAAGGTCCTCACCGTCGACGGAGACTTCACGATCGAAGGCGGCCTGATCTGTTCGCCGGGCGACGTGCTCGTCGACGGTGAGATCGACGTCGCCGACGCCGTGGTCCTCCTGCGCATCGTGGTGGACCTGATCCCCGAGCCCGGCGTGCTGCAGCTCTGCAACGCCGATGCCGACCAGAGCGGTGCGGTGGATGCGGGCGACGCCGTCGTCGTGCTACGCCGTGTCGTCGGTCTGGCGCGCTCGGCCCCCGTGGCCGCGCTCGATGCCCGCTTGGTGCGGGACGCCGACGGTGCCCGGATCGTCGTCGACGACGCCGGGGCGGTTCATGGCCTCTCGCTCGACGTCGAGGGTCACGCCGTGGCCCGTGGCGTGTCGGCCCAGGCGCTCGGCGTGAGCTCCGAGCTCGACGGACGCACGCGCCTGGCCTTCGCCTCGATGTCGCCGCTCACGTCCGGGGAGCCGCTGGTCATCGAGCTCGAGAGGGCGGCCACGACGGACTTCGACGGTCTGTCGCTCTTCGCCGCCGACGGTTCGGAGATCGACGTCCGTCTGAGCGAGGACCGCAGCGCCGTGTCCACCCGCGGAGCCGTGGCGCTGACCAACTACCCGAACCCCTTCAACCCGAGCACCACGATCTCGTACTCGCTGCCGACGGCGAGCCGGGCCCGTCTCGAGCTGTTCAACGCGCGCGGCGAGCGCGTTGCGCTGCTCGTCGACGGTCGGCTGCCGGCCGGTCCGGGGCAGGTCGTGTGGAACGGCACCGACGCCAACGGTCGCACCGTGGCCAGTGGTGTGTACTTCGCCCAGCTGGTCACCGACGACGGTACGGTGGCCCGCCAGCGCCTGATGCTGTTGAAGTAGCGCGCGTGTCGCAGTCGTCACGCCGCGGGCCGCCCTCCCGGGAACGGGGGGGCGGTCATTCGTAGGTGCGGTGGTGGAGGATGGTGCGCTCGCCCGCGATCACCGTCACGTCCTCGTAGGTCGCGGTCTGAACCACGTTCCCCGAACGGTCGAGGACTTCGAGCACCATCCGGTGCCGGCCCTCGGGCAGCCTCAACCGCGCCATGTGGATGGTGTCGGGCAGGGTGGTCCAGCTACGGGTGTCGGCGCGCTCGGTGGCCGAGGCGAACAGGTTGGCCAGGAAGCCGGCCACCTCGTTGGTCTCGCGGGTGCCGTCGTCCTTCTTCTTCCCTTTGCGGACGGCCTGGGTGAGCTGGTACTTGGTGAGCGCGCGCACGATGGTGCGGATGGTGCGCGTGGCCGCGCCTTCCTCGAAGGTCAGTTCGAAGATCGAGCTCACGTCGTGCACGGGTTCGGTGAAGGCGGCGAGATCGCCGGAGCGCAGGCGCGCCTCGACCAGCCGTGGTTCGGTGTGGGCGAGCACGGGCATGGCCACGCTCAGCCAGTACTTCACCTCGACGTCGTCGTGCACCACGAAGGTGTGGCGCGGGCCGCGGCGGTAGATGCGTCGGGCCAGGTCGTCGCCGCCGTCGTCGTCGCGCTCGAGGATCGGCCAGTCCAGGCGCACCTCTTCCAGGTGCGACACGAAGCCGCTCTCGTAGACCACCACCACTTCGCCCTCGTCGCGGCGCGGGGGGCGGGCCAGCCGCGCCACGTCGCCGAACTCCTCGACCAGCGCGTCGGCCTCGTCGCCGAAGCCGAAGCGCCGGGCCCACACGGTGTAGTCCTGCACGAAGGCGCTGGGCACGCGCTGTCCCCAGAGCGCCTCGTACTCGCGGAAGGCGGCCAGGGCCCGCCGGGACGCCACCAGGCAGGGATTGGCGTCGCCGTCCTCGGCGTAGAGCATGGCCGCCAGCCACTCGGCGAAGGCGTCGTCGGTGTAGCCCTCGGCCTCCTCGCGCACGTCGGCCAGGCGGGTCAGCAGGGTGTTCGCCCGGCGGGCCATCACCAGGGCCTTGTCCAGGTCGCCCTCGGCCATGAAGGCCAGCGAACCGTAGGTGTTCATGAGGACCTGCTCGGCCGGGTAGCCCACGTAGTCCCGCTGGGCGTCGTTGGTCAGGAAGCTCAGGGCCTCCTTGGCGTAGTCGGTTCCGTAGAGGAAGTCGATCCGCTGGTAGGCGCGGTCGAAGGTCTCCGCCGCCTCGACGTTGCGCCCGGCGTAGAAGAGCAGCAGTCCCCGCTGGAGCAGGCCGAGGACGTCTTCGTCGTCGACCTCACCGACCTCGCCGAGCGCGCGCTCGACGTCGCCGTCGGCCACGGCCGCCTTGATCCGCGCCGACTCGGTCGCATAGGTGCCACAGCCGGCCAGGCCGGCGCACACGACCAGCAGCGCGGCGACGCCCGCCGCCGCGCGCCGGATCCTGGCCCCGATCGGACGGATCATCGGATCAGAGCTCGATGAACTTCTTGTGCTTCTTCCCGCCGATCCAGACCTTCTCGTTGGTCTCGATCGAGGTCAGCTCCAGGTCCACCTGGTAGAAGACGACCCGCTCGCCGCCCTCCTGGTCGGTGATCTTGTTGATGGTGCCCAGGAGCATGAAGTCGGCGCCGACCTCGCGGCCGAAGGCCTTGACCGTCTCGGGACTCGAGAAGTCCTGCTGGTCGGCCCGCTCGTCGCGCAGCTGCTCGCGCTCGGTGCTGCTGGCCACCACGCGCACCCGACCGCTGTTCACGAAGGCACGCTCCATGTCCTTGGTGAAGGTCTCCACGGCGATGAACTCGTCGGTGCGGTTGCGCACGATCCCCACGATCACGGTCGGGCGATCGGTGTGGGTGGCCTCGAAACGGGTGATCCAGGGCGCGGTCAGGGCGTCGGCGATCACTTCCTCGCTCACCAGGCGCGAGTCGGTGTCGTTCCAGTTCCCGCTGAGGTCGACCTGGGTGTCGGTGTCGATGCGCTGGACGGTGCGACCCCCGCAGGCCGACAGACCGAGCGCGAGGACGGCCAGGGTGGCCAGGGGGATCAGACGACGGACGACGGTCATGGGCAATGCCTCCGGCACGGTACGGGGGACGACGGCAGTTGCGCATCCAGGGCGCTGTGCTATCGAGAGGACGCCGCATTCTCCCCGTAGAACCCCGGAACGGCAAGCCCGGTTCCCAGCCCGAGGACCACGATGGAACTCCGCAATCTCCGCTGCGAGACCGACGACGGAATCGCCGTCGTCACCCTGGATCGGCCCAAGGCCCTGAACGCGCTCGACACCGAGACGCTGCGCGAGCTCGACGGGCTGCTCGACCAGCTGGCCGCCGACGACACGGTCCGCGTGCTGATCCTGACCGGAGCGGGGGAGAAGGCTTTCGTCGCCGGGGCCGACATCAAGGAGCTGTCCGAGCTCAGCCCTCTCCGGGCGCGTGCCCACGCCGCCTTCGGGCAGGCCGTGTTCTCGAAGCTCGAGTCGCTGGGCAAGCCCTCGATCGCCGCGGTCAACGGATTCGCCCTGGGCGGGGGCCTGGAGTTGGCCATGGCGTGCACGCTGCGCTTGGCCAGCGAGAAGGCGAAGCTCGGTCTGCCCGAGATGACCCTCGGTCTGATTCCCGGCTTCGGCGGGACCCAGCGACTGTCGCGTCTGGTGGGGCAGGGGCATGCCCGGTTCCTGGTCCTGACCGGCGGCATGATCGACGCCGAACACGCCGGCCGGATCGGCCTGGTGAACGACGTGGTCGCCCCCGAGGCCCTGATGGACCGTGCCCGTGAGCTGGCGACCCAGCTCGCCGGGTTCAGCGCGGCGACCCTGCGTCTGGCCGAGCAGACCGTACGGCAGGGGGCCGAGATGGCCTTCGACGAGGCCCTGGCCTACGAGGCCGCTCAGTTCGGTGTGGCCGCCTCGACCGGCGACGCGAAGGAGGGCATGGCCGCCTTCGTCGAGAAGCGCAAGCCGGAGTTCCGGGGCCACTGAGACCCCCTTCGGCGGCCGCGGACCGTGCTTGACCGCCGTGGGGGGCATACCTAGCCTGTGGCCCCTGCTCTCGGCAGGTCTCGCGCGAGTGGCGGAACTGGCAGACGCGCTGGATTTAGGTTCCAGTGGGGAAACCCGTGGGGGTTCGAGTCCCTCCTCGCGCACCAGCTCTCGTCGTCCCTTCCTTTTCGAAAAGGTCCGAGAATGACCGAAACGTCCCAGGTCCGCATCGATCTCGAGGAGGCCGAGAGCTTCCAGCGGGTGGCGCACGTCACCGTCGAGACCGAGCACATGGAGAAGCTGCGTGACCGGGTCGCGCGCAAGCTGGCCAAGAAGGTTCGCATGGACGGCTTCCGCCCGGGCAAGGTCCCGGTGCGCGTGGTCCGTCAGCAGATGCCCGGCGCCGTCGAGCAGGACGCGCTCGAGGAGCTCGTCCCGGAGGTCTACAAGCAGATCCTCGACGAGCACGACGACCTGCACCCGATCGCCGACCCGCGCGTCGAGAACTTCGACATGGGCGAGGGGCAGCCGATCACCTTCGACCTGGCGATCGAGGTCCGGCCCGACGTGGACATCACCGGGCTCGAGGCCGTCGAGGTCACCCGCTACCTGCCGCCGGTGACCGACGACCGCGTCGACGATGCGCTGAAGGACCTGGCCGAGCGCCACGCCACCTGGCACGAGCTCGACGAGGGCGCCGCCGAGGAAGGCGACGCGGTGCTCATGGACATGGTTCCTCTCGACGACGAGAAGAACCCCGTCGAGGACGAGCGCGTCGACGACCAGGCGGTCCTGGTGGGTGGCGACGGCAACCTGCCCGAGATCAATGCGGCGCTGGTGGGCATGCAGGTGGGCGAGGAGACCGACGTCGAGGTCAACTACCCCGTGGACTTCCCCAACGAGGAGCTGCGCGGATCCATCCGGACCCTGCGGATCGAGGTCAAGGAGATCCGCCGCAAGGACACCCCGGAGCTCGACGACGACTTCGCGAGGGAGCACTCCGACAAGGAGACCCTGGACGAGCTGCGCGAGGACGTGCGCGAGCGCATGACCAAGGGTGTGCAGCGCGAGAGCGACCGGCAGGTCCGCGACGCCATCGTCGACCGGCTGCTGGCCATCAACACCCTGCCCGTGCCGCCCAGTCTGGAGCAGCGCTACCTCGACGCCATGCTCCACGACGCGATCCACCGGCAGCAGGGCGGCGATCCCGACGACCACGACCACGACATCACCGACGAGATGCGCGAGCAGTTCGCCGAGGCCTACCGCCCGGTGGCACAGCGCGCGGTGCGCAAGATGATCCTGGTCGACAACCTGCGCCGACAGAACGACGTGAAGGCCACCGACGAGGAGCTCGAGACCCGGCTGGCCGAGTTGGCCGAGGAGCAGGGAACCAGTCCGGAGCAGATGCGTTCCCTGATCGAGCGAGCCGGCAACCTGGACCGGCTGCGCGGGGACCTGGAAGAAGACAAGGTCTTCGACCTTCTCGAGGAGAAGGCGACGATCACCGTGAAGGAAGAGCTGCCGCCCGCGCCCGAGTCGGTGACGACGCAGCAGCAGGACGAAGTCAACGTCAAGGAGTGACAGATGCTGGTTCCGATGGTCGTCGAGCAGACCGGTCGTGGCGAACGCGCCTACGACATCTACAGCCGTTTGTTGAAGGATCGGATCGTCTTCATCGGTTCGCCGATCGACGACAACGTCAGCAACCTCGTGATCGCCCAGCTGCTGTTCCTGCAGGCCGAGGATCCCGAGCGTGACATCTATCTCTACGTGAACAGCCCGGGCGGTTCGGTCACGGCCGGTCTCGCGATCTACGACACCATGCAGTACATCAGCAACGACGTGGCCACGATCTGCATGGGCATGGCCGCGAGCATGGGCGCCGTCCTGCTGGCCGCCGGCACCAAGGGCAAGCGCAGCTGCCTGCCGCACAGCCGGGTCATGATCCACCAGCCGCTGGGCGGAAGCCAGGGCCAGGCGGCGATGATCGAGATCTACACCAAGGAGATCCTCTCGACCCGCGAGCGGCTCTACCAGATCCTGGCCGATCACACCGGCCAGTCGCTCAAGAAGATCGCCAAGGACTGCGACCGCGACTTCTTCATGTCGGCCACCGAGGCCAGCGAGTACGGCCTGGTCGACAAGGTGATCGAGAAGCGCAGCGACGGCTCCGGGCCGTCCCACGAGGGCGGGTCCGGGTCGGAATCGTGAGCAACGGGCCCGGACGGGTGGCCGTCGGGCCCCGATCGGTGTAGTGTGCGATCGTGCCCGGAATGGATCTCCGGGCCACTTCGACTCCCACCCCTCCGTACGGGAGGGGCGGAGCCAACCCCGAGGCTCCCCAAGCGCGCGGGGGCGGGAAGTGCCACCATGAAGTCTCGCAAGGGCACACCCCAGGTGATCAAGTGCTCGTTCTGCGGGCGCGGACAGGACGAGGTCGCCAAGCTGGTGTCCGGCCCGTCGGTCTACATCTGCAACGAGTGCATCAAGCTCTGCAACGACATCCTCGAGGACGAGCTGCCGGCGGTCAACGCGCTCGAGACCAAGGACTTCCCCAAGCCGGCCGACATCAAGCAGCTGCTCGACGCCTACGTCGTGGGTCAGGAGTCGCCGAAGAAGACCCTGGCCGTTGCGGTGTACAACCACTACAAGCGGATCAACCACCGCCGCGACGCAGACGACGTCGAGCTCGACAAGAGCAACATCCTGCTGGTCGGATCCACCGGGACGGGGAAGACGCTGCTGGCCCAGACGCTGGCGCGCATTCTCAAGGTGCCGTTCGCGATCGTCGACGCCACCGCCCTGACCGAGGCGGGCTACGTGGGTGAGGACGTCGAGAACATCCTCGTCAAGCTCCTGCAGGCGGCCGACTACAACCTGGCCGCCGCCGAGCGCGGGATCGTCTACATCGACGAGATCGACAAGGTCAGCCGCAAGAGCGACAACCCGTCGATCACGCGCGACGTCTCCGGCGAGGGCGTGCAGCAGGCCCTGCTCAAGCTGCTCGAGGGCACCGTGGCCAACGTGCCGCCGCAGGGCGGGCGGAAACACCCGCAGCAGAAGTACCTCGAGGTCGACACCAAGGACATCCTGTTCATCTGCGGTGGGGCCTTCGAGGGCCTCGACCGGGTGATCAAGCAGCGGATCGGCGAGAAGATCCTGGGATTCGAGCACGCCGACCAGAAGCCCGACCGGCTCGACCGCGGGCGCATCCTGAGCAAGCTCGACCCGAGCGACCTCATGAAGTACGGGCTGATCCCCGAGATGGTGGGGCGGATGCCGGTCATGTGCTCGCTGCAGGAGCTCGACGAGGAGTCGCTGGTCCGGATCTTGACCGAGCCGAAGAACGCGCTCACGCGCCAGTACGAGAAGCTCTTCGAGATGGAGGGCGTGGAGCTGGTGTTCGAGCCCGACGCCCTGCGGGCGGTGGCCCGGCGGGCGATCGACCGGCGCACGGGCGCGCGGGGTCTGCGGGCGATCCTCGAGGAGCTGATGCTCGAGCTCATGTACGAGATCCCGTCGAGCAAGGAGATCCTCCGCGTGGTGATCACGCGGGAGACGCTGGAGGACGGTGTCAGCCCCGACATCTACACCGACGGCGACCAGATCTACGTGAAGCAGGCCTGATCCAGGGACTCCACGGTGCCGCGGCGGCGACCCGCTTCCCCGCCGTCGCCAATGGCCCCGCGCAGTCGGCCCCGGGACGCACAGCCCCGGGGCCGACTGTGTGTCCACCGAACCGACTGTCCCTTGTCCGGCCCCGGGGGCCGCGTTAAGGTGCCGCCGCGCCGCGGGATCCGCCCCGCGGGGCCGTGCTGCACCGTTCTCCGTCCGACGAGCTGCGATGACCGAGGACCGACTCTTCGACGACCGATCCGACGTGCCACCGCGTCAGCTTCCGTTGCTGCCGCTGCGCGACGTGGTGCTCATGCCCGGGGCCGTCGTGCCCCTGCTCGTGGGGCGCGAGCGCAGCATCCGCAGCCTGGAGATCGCCACCGATCACCACAAGCTGCTGGCCGTGGCCACCCAGCGGCACGGAGAGGTCTCCGATCCCATCGGCGAAGACCTCTTCGACGTGGGCACCGTTGCCCGGGTCCACCAGATGCTGCGGCTGCCCGACGGCACCACCAAGATCCTCGTCGAGGGTCTGCATCGGGTGACCGTCGACCGGGTGCTCGACGTCGACGATCACCTCGAGGCCCGACTCACCGTGCTCCTGAGCGACGACGTCGACACGGCCGCCGACACCGAGACGGTCGCCCTGTCGCGGCAGCTGGCCGAGACCTTCGACGAGTACGTGCACCTGCAGCCGCGGCTGCCCGACGAGGTGGCGCGGACGGTGGCGCAGACCGAGGAGATCTCCCGCCGGGCCGACGCCGCGGCGGCCTACCTGCTGATCCCCGCCGCCGAGAAACAGAAGCTGCTCGACGAGATCGGGGTCGAGGCGCGAACCCGGGCCGTGATCGGCCTGCTGCGCCGCGAGATCGAGATCCTGCGGGTGGAGGAGCGGCTCGAGGAAGAGGTCAAGGACCAGATCGAGGTCGGCCAGAAGGAGGCCTATCTCACCGAGCGCATGCGGGCGATCCGCAAGGAACTCGGGTACGGCGAGGACGACGACGACGAGGTCGAGGAGTACCTCGAGAAGATCGAGTCGGCCGACATGAGTGACGAGGCCCGTGAGGTCGCGCACAAGGAGATCACGCGCCTGGCGAAGATGCCTCCCATGTCGCCCGAGAGCACCGTCATCCGCCACTACCTCGACGTGCTGGTGGGGCTGCCGTGGAACGCGCGCAAGCAGCAGACGCTCGACACGCGACGGGTGAAGCGACAGCTCGACGCCGATCACCACGGCCTGGAGAAGGTCAAGGAGCGCATTCTCGAGTTCCTGAGCGTGATCAAGCTCAGCGGCGACGTGCAGGGAACCATCCTGTGCCTGGCGGGCCCACCGGGAGTCGGCAAGACCAGCCTGGGCCGCAGTGTGGCCGAGGCCATGGGCCGCGACTTCGTGCGCGTCTCGCTGGGCGGCATGCGCGACGAGGCCGAGATCCGCGGCCATCGGCGCACCTACATCGGGTCGCGTCCGGGCCGCATCCTCGACGGCCTTCGCCGCGCCGGCACGCGCAACTGCGTGTTCCTGCTCGACGAGATCGACAAGCTGGGCAGCGACTTCCGCGGCGATCCGAGCAGCGCACTGCTCGAGGTGCTCGATCCCGAGCAGAACAAGAACTACAGCGACCACTTCCTCGAGGTGCCCTTCGACCTCGGCGAGGTGTTCTTCATCTGCACGGCGAACGACGTGCACGCCATTCCGCCGGCGCTCGAGGACCGCATGGAGATCCTGCGTCTGCCGGGCTACCTCGAGCACGAGAAGGTGGCGATCGCCAAGGAGTTCCTGTTGCCACGGTTGCGGAAGAGCCACGGGCTGAATCGAACGCGCTTCGAGATCGCCGAGCCCGCGATGCAGGACGTGATCGGTCTGTACACGCGCGAGGCGGGCGTGCGGTCGCTCGAGCGCCAGTTGGCCACGATCTGCCGCAAACTCGCCCGGCGGAAGGCCGAGCGGAGGCCGATCCCGCGCCGGATCCAGCGGGCCAACCTGCACAAGTTCCTGGGTCCGCCGCAGTACCTGCGTCGCATCGTCGACCGCGAGCCCGAGGTCGGGGTGGTCACCGGCCTCGCGTGGACCAGCACCGGCGGCGAGATCCTCGAGATCGAGGTCTCCATGCTGCCCGGTCAGGGCAAGCTGCTGATCACCGGCAACCTACGGAAGGTCATGGAGGAGAGCGCACGCGCTGCGCTCAGCTACGCTCGCAGTCTGGTTCCCGCGAGCGCCGACGTGGTGAAGAAGCACGACATCCACATCCACGTGCCCGAGGGCGCCGTGCCCAAGGACGGTCCCAGTGCGGGTATCGCCATGGCGACGGCGCTGGTCAGCGTGCTCACCGGGCGCAAGGTCCGCCGCGAGGTCGCCATGACCGGCGAGGTCACGCTGCGCGGGAAGGTGTTCCCGATCGGTGGGCTGCCCGAGAAGGCCGTGGCGGCCCAGCGCGCCGGCTGCACCGACATCGTGATTCCCGACGAGAACGAGAAGGACTACCGCGAGCTGTCCGAGAACGTGCGCAAGGGCCTGAACTGGCACCTGGTGCGCCGCATGGACGACGTGCTCGACCTGGCCCTGATGCCGGCCGAGCGGCGGGGCCGCCGTCCCGGGGTGAAGGGCGAGTCGTCGGCGTCGGACGGTCCGGCCGCGCCGGGAGGGCCCCACTAGGGGCCGGCCATGGGAAAGCGCCAGCTCGACGTGCAGCTCACGCACTTCTGCGCCACGCTCGAGGAGTGCCCGCGGCGGCCGGCACCCGAGATCGCTCTGTCCGGCCGCAGCAACGTGGGCAAGTCCTCGCTGGTGAACCTGCTCGTGCGGCGCCAGAAGCTGGCCTACACCAGCAAACAGCCCGGCAAGACACGGGTCTTCACCTATTACGAGGTCGACGGGCGCTGGAACCTGGTCGACATGCCGGGGTACGGCTACGCGAAGGTGGGCGGCGCCGAGCGCAATCGGTGGCTCGCGCAGGCCCGGCGCTACTTCGCCCAGCGCGAGCAGCTGGCGGGCGTGATCCAGCTGATCGACCTGAAGGTGGGGCCCACCCCCGACGACCGGGCGCGCCTGCGCGAGCTCGTGGCGGCGGGACGGCCGCTCTGCCTGGCGATGACCAAGAGCGACAAGATCGCGCGGAGCAAGCGCGAGGCGGCCGTGCGCGAGCACCTGCAGGCCCTGGACCTGGCCCTGCCGGCCGACACGGCCGTGGTGGTCACCTCGGCCTCCGAACGCTTCGGGCACGACGAACTGCTGGCCTGGGTCGAGGACGTTCTCGACACGGACGGGAACGACGCTCCGTCCGTGGATTGACGATGCTGTCGCGGAGGTCTATCGTTGAAGAGCGTCGACGCTCGGCGGAGACCGCCTGCACGATTCCACGGCATGATTCGTGCGCGCTCCTCGTCGGCTCCCCCGGTTCGCCTGCGGGCGGAAGTGAGAGACGCACCGATGCACGGCTCCTGGCTCCGTACGCTGAGTGCCCTGACGGCGGCCGCGTGGCTGCTGTCCGCGTCCACGGCCGCGGCGACCCCGGAAGCCCAGGCGAAGATCCCGCCCAACGATTTCGGCTGTACGGCCTGCCACGCCAGCGGCGATGCGACGCCCGAGACCGTGCCCGCGGCCGCGGCGTCGAGTCTCACGTCGTTCGGCGAAGACTGGTTGCAGCTCGCGAACGACGAAGCGCGGCGTCTGTGGTCGGAGATGGCCGACATGAACTCCGACGACGACGGCTGTTCGAACGGCTGCGAGCTGGGTGACCCCGACGGGGAGTACCTGCCCGACGCCAACGGCGAGTTCGACGCCTGCGCCCCGGGCGACCCGAACGTCGAGGACTGTGCCCTGCCCATCAACGAGGGCAGCTGGTCCACCCTCAAGTCCCTCTTCGGCGAGCGGAACTGAGCTCTTCCGCCGACGGGCGTCGCACTGGACGCGACCGCCCTTCCCGACTACCCTTTGGGGCCGTGTCCGCCGCTGGGACGTCCTGTCCGAGCGGCGGTTCCCTTTGCGTGGAGGGGCCGCAACCATGAAGCCCACCAACGTGATCCTGGGCTGCCAGTGGGGCGACGAGGGCAAGGGCAAGGTCGTCGACCGGATGGCCGAGCACGTCGACCTGGTCGTGCGTTTCCAGGGTGGCGCCAACGCCGGGCATACCGTCTATGTCGGCGACGAGAAGTTCGTCCTGCACCTGCTTCCGACCGGCGTACTGCGGGACGGTGTGCAGTGCCTGCTCGGGCCGGGCATGGTCGTCGATCCGTGGACACTGGTCGAGGAGATCGACGAGCTGTCCCGGCGGGGGATCGACGTGGAGCAGCGGGTGCGCGTGGCCGGTTCGGCCCAGCTCGTGATGCCCTACCACCGTCGCTTCGACGAGCTCCGCGAACAGTCGCTCGCCAGCAAGAGCATCGGGACCACGGGTCGCGGAATCGGCCCGGCCTACGAGGACAAGATGGCCCGCCTGGGCCTGCGCGTGGCCGACCTCACGCGTCCCGACTCGAGCCTTCGGCGCCTGGTGATCGAGAAGGTCCTGCGCGCGAACCGTCTGCTGGCCGAACGCCACGACGCCCCCGCCATGGCCAGCGAGGCCCTGGCCGACGAGGTGCTCGAGCACGCCGAGCGCCTGCGGCCGATGGTCGTGAGCGCCTACGAATTCCTCGATCCCGTGCGCCGTGGCCAGTGGACCACGATGCTCGAGGGCGCTCAGGGCGCGCTGCTCGACGTCGACCACGGCACCTTCCCCTTCGTCACCGCGAGCAGCTGCACCGTCGGCGGCGCGATCACCGGCACGGGTCTGAGCCACCGCGTGATCGACAGCGTGTTCGGCGTGTTCAAGGGCTACGGCACGCGCGTGGGCAACGGTCCCTTCGTCACCGAACTGCACGGCGAGGAGGCCGAGGACCTTCGCAGCCGCGGCTCGGAATTCGGCGCCACCACCGGGCGCCCGCGACGCTGCGGCTGGTTCGACGCCGTGGCCGGCCGCTATGCCACCGAGATCAATGGTCTCGACCAGGTCGTCCTGACCAAGCTCGACGTCCTCAGCGGGATCGACACGCTGAAGATCTGCACTGCCTACGAGCACGAGGGCGCGCAACGCGACCACTTCCCGAACTGGGTCGAGGTCCTGGAGAAGTGCAAGCCGGTATACGAAGAGATTCCCGGTTGGTCGGAGGACATCGGTGCGGTGACGTCCTGGGACGATCTGCCCGCGAACTGCCGCGCCTACGTCGAGCGACTGGGCGATCTGCTCGGCACCCCCGTCACCGTCGTGAGCAACGGCCCCACCCGCGATCACTGGATCGAGCGGCCGGTGGGCTGACGCGGGGCTCCGGTGTCGATGGATCCGCGAGCTCCTGTTGCACCCGCCATGGCATCGCCCGCCTCGATCCGGGTGCACGATCGTCGGATCCACCGTTCCCCGGCCCGCTGCTGATCCGGGTCTGATCCCGTTCCGGATTCCGGAACGCGGAGCCGGGGCGCGTGCTATACTCCCGCCGGCTTTCGCGCCCCGTACCGTCCCGTTTCCGTCCGACAGCAGCGCCCGACATGACGATCTCGGCTCCTGATCACCGACGTGTACGTGACGTCTTCGTGCGAGCACTCGATCTGCCCGCGGATCGCCGCGTGGCCTTCGCGCGACGTGTCCTGGCCGATCGGCCCGATCTGGCCGCGGAGGCCGCCACTCTGCTGGCCGGCGCCGACGACGTCGAACCGGGATCCGTCTCGGAGCAGGATCCGTTGTCGGGGGATCGTCTCTGGGCCGAGCCATTGCTGGCCCGGGAGCGTCTGGGAGACTATCGCGTGTTCGGTCTGCTCGGGCGCGGGGCCATGGCCGTGGTCCTGCACGCCGAGCACCTGCCGACCGGCCGTGAGGTCGCGCTGAAGCTGCTGCCTCCGGGCACCGGGTCGAAGCCCATGCGCGAACGGCTCGAGCGCGAGGGCCGGATCCTGCGCTCGCTCCGCCACCCGTCGTTGGCGCGCTGCCGCGACACCGGCCTGGTCGAGACGGCCGAAGGGCTGCGGCCCTACCTGGCCCTCGACTACTTCCCCGGCCGGCCGTTGCTGGAGTGGGTCCGCGACGCGCAGCCCGATCGGACGCGACGGCTCGACGTGCTGGCGCGGATCGCCGATGGCGTGGCCCACGCCCATGCCCGCGGAGTCGTCCATCGCGACCTCAAACCCGGCAACGTGCTGGTCGACGCGCACGATCGCGTGTGCGTGCTCGACTTCGGGGTGGCACGGATCCTCGAGCCCACGGCGGCCTGCGATCCGACCCTGACCCAGCACGGTCAACTGATCGGGACGCTCCGCTCCATGAGCCCCGAGCAGGCGCGGGGCGACTCCGCGGCGATCGGTCCGGCCACCGACGTCCACGCGCTGGGTCTGCTGGTCTTCGAGGTCCTCACCGGACACAGGCCGTACGCGGTGCCGGCGAACGTGGGAGAGGCGTTGTCGGCCATCGTGCACGCCGTGCCGGAGCGGCCCGGCCGCGTCGATGCTTCGCTCCCGGTCGGAATCGACCGGATCTGTGCGGGCGCGCTGGACCGCGATCCGCGGGAGCGGACGCCCGAGGCCGCCACGGTGGCGCAGGATCTGCGCACGGTGCGGGACGGAGGCCGCGTGCCGATCCGGCGCGGGCGCTGGCGACGTCTGCGGCGCCGGCTGCGGCGGCCGGTCGCCGCAGCAGCGCTGCTCCTGACCGTGGCCGTGCTCGGAGTGGCGGTCGGCGTGCAGCACGTGGCGGTCGATCCCGCGATCGAGATGCAGCGCGCACGGAGTGCGATCCAGGACGCGGACAAGCGGATCCACGCGAGCGAACGCACCGAGGCAGGACTGCGCGACGCCGTCGCATTGCTGCACGATGCGCGCGACCGCCTCGACCGGGCGCCGAACGCTCCCGCGGGGGCCGAATGGCAGCGTTTCCTGCAATGGAGGCTGGGTGAGGCGCACTACTTCCTGGGCGCGATGACCCGGGACCGCACCGAGTACGCCGATGCCCTCGCGGCCTGGGAGCTGGCCGGACGCTTCGACCCCGGGCGGCGCGGGCTCGACGAACTCGATCCCTCCGATGCGATGACGGGGCACATTCGAGACATCAACGTCGCGCGCACACGACAGGGAGCGGGGCTGGCGCTGGCTGCCCTGGCCGCGTACCGCGAACCCCGGCAGATGTGGTCGCGCTCGCTCCGGGTGCGCGACGAAGCGCTCGCGTTGCTCGCCAGCGAACAGCACGGCCGCCCCGCGAGCGCCGCCGAACTCGAGCTGGGTCATCGCGACCTGCAGCAGGGCTATGCCCGCAACGAAGTCGGCGAGAGCAAGATCATGCTCGGATCGATCGACGGGGACCTCGACACGGTGGAGTCCGGTCTCGGGGACCTGCACTTCGTGCAGCGGCACGCCCTTCTCCACCGGGATCCCTACGCCAGGGCCTCCCTGGAGTTCAACCTGGGGCGTGGTCACGCGATCCGGGCCGAGCTGACCGGCGACCGCGACGACCTCGAGGCCGCCGAGGTCTGGCTGACACGATCGCTCGAGCAGCGGTCGCCCACGCGGAGCCTCGCGGCCCACGTCGCGAGCCAGACGTGGTTGATGCGTGTCGATCGGCAACGGGCCCAGCGCGCCGAAGACCTCGAACAGGCCCGCCGGTGGCACGAGCGGGTCCTTCGCCGCGGGAAGCGTCTGATCGACACCCTGGGCGATCGTCTGCATCCGCACGACCGGGGCCGGGTGGCCCTGGTGTTGGCCGGCCTCGAGATCGACGCCGCCATGCGGGGCGAGGGGCCGAGCCTGTGGAAGGCCGAGCGCTGGTTCACCGAGGCCGGAGTTCGCCTGAGCCGCGTCGACACGCCCGTCGATCACGCCCACCTGCTCTACGAACGCGCCCGTCGCGAGCGCGCGCGCTTGGCCGTGGGCCGCGAGACCCCCGCGCGGGCAGCGCGGCAGGCCGAGCGGCTCTTCGCGGCCTTGACCGACCTCGTCCCGCCCGGCCAGTTCCCGAGCCTCCACGCCCGTGTCCACGACGAGCGGTCGTGGTGGTCGGCGCAGACCACCGTCCGATCCGACCGGTGATCAGGCCGTGGGACCGGCTTCTTCCAGCCGCGCGCGGAGCCACTGGCGCGCGAAGGCCCACTGCTTGCGGACCCACCGCGACGAGCGGCCCATCTCCTCGGCGATCTCCTCTTCGGTCATCGACGCGAAGAAGCGCATCTGCGTGATCATGGCCGCGTCGTCGTCCACGCGCGTCAGGCGTTCCAGCAGATCGTTCAGGATCAGCGCGCGGTCCAGGCCCTGGTCGTTCAGCGGAAGCGATTCGTCGAGCTCGACCCGGATCCAGCCTCCGCCGCGCTTGTCGCGTCCGCGGGCGCGTGCGTGGTCGACCAGGATGTGCCGCATGGCTGCGGCGGCCACGGCGAGGAAGTGCGCGCGACCGTGGAACGTCCCCGATCCGTCGGGACCCAACCGGAGATAGGCCTCGTGGACCAGGGCCGTCGGGCTCAGGGTGTGGTCGACGCGTTCCTTCGAGAGCGCGCGTCGGGCCTGGCCGAGCAGCTGTTCGTAGAGTTCCGGGAACCCCTCGTCCCCGGTCGGTGAGAACCGCACCTTCGGCGTTCCCCGGCGCGAGGATGGGAGCCTTCGCCGCCACGGACCCTACGTCCCCCACGGGGCCGGGTCAAGTCGGCGGGCCCAGAGGGGGGGTGCCCCCAGGTGGAAAAGATGTTCCGGTCCCGGCGGCCGTTGTCGCTTGACCGGGTACAGGAGGGCGCACGCCCCGGCTCTCGGTGCACTCGCATCGAGCGAGCCCACGATGTGAACCCCCACCCCTCGTTCCGCGCCGTCGGTCGGGAGCCGGATGGCAGAGGGCGAGGGGTGGGGTCTTCCATTCCTCTTCACGATGAGCGTCCCGACGGCGTCCGGGCCGGATCCCGGCGGTCGGCGGCCGGCAAGGATTGCGTTAGAGTGTCTGCCCGGCGCTCCGCTGCCGCCCGGCGGTCGGACGGGGTGGGCCTCTAGCTCATCAGGTAGAGCAGCAGACTTTTAATCTGCCGGTGCAGGGTTCGAGTCCCTGGGGGCCCACCAGTGCGCCTTGGTCCACGACTTGCAGAACCCCGCGCGACCGGTTCGCGCCCACGCCGCGTCACCCGTGGGAGCCAGAACGCGGCGTGACAATTCGCCGGTCGACGGGAGGGCGTCTTGGTCCCGATATCTCGCCCCGGGCGCGCGTGGATCGCGTGCGCACTGGTGGTCGTCGTATCGCTCGCGACGGCCGGGCAAGTCCTTGCCCAACAACGGACGTTCCAGCTCTGGACCGGCGACGACGGTCTGTCGCAGCTCTCCGTCCGGTCGCTCCACCAGGACCGCGATGGGTACCTGTGGATCGGTACCCAGGCCGGCCTGAACCGCTTCGACGGTGAGCGGTTCGAGACTTTCGATACCCGGAACGGACTGCCCAACGACTGGATCAATGCGATCGACCAGGCGCCGGACGGGTCGATCTGGGTCGGGACCAATCATGGCGTCGCCCGTATCCACCCCGGCGGCCGGGTCGACGCTCCGGGGTTCGCGCTGAGCGCGGTGTCCGATCTCGCCATCGACGCGCTCGGTGTGGTGTGGGTGGGCACGGGAGACGGTCTGCGTCGGATCGACCACGCAGGGCTGCGGGCCATGGGGCCCAACGCCGGTCTGACGCCCGCACCGGTGGCGGCGGTCGCCTTCGACGCGCAGGGCGCGCTGCTGATCCTGTTCCGCGACGGGACGCTGCAACGGCGCGAACCCGGCGGGCACGTCGAGACCTTCGAGACGCCGGCCGTGGACGTCGGCGCAGGTCGTGATCTGCTGGTCCGATCGAACGACGAGATCTGGGTGTCGCGATCCAAAGGCGTGGTCGTGTACGACGACCGGCGGGTCGCGCGCACGTTCCGGGCCGGAGCCGACCTGCCGCGGTCGACGCTCGCCGATCTGGCCGAAGGCCCCGACGGCACGGTGTGGCTCGGCACGCGGGATCTCCTGGTGGTGTTCGACGGCGGTCGGCCGCGCACGATCGGACCCGATCAGGGCCTGCCCTTCTCATCGGTCACGCCTGTCCTCGTCGACCGCGAGGGGCTGCTCTGGGTGGGCGGCTTCGGGGGATTGGCGGTCTTCCACGGTCGCGCCTTCGCGAACTACACCGAGGCCGAAGGACTTCCGTCCAGCAACGTCCGGCCTGTCGTTCGCACCCACGACGGAACCCTCTGGGCGGGGACGGTGCGCGGGCTGGCCCGCCTGCGCGGCGACCGCTTCGAGTCCGTCGACCTGCCAGGTGACCACCGACGGTTGTGGGTCGTGTACCTGTTGGAGGATCGCGACCACCGGCTCTGGGCGGCCACCAACCGTGGCCTGTTCCGTCGCGATTCCGAAGGATGGGAACACGTTTCGACCGGTGTCGGAAATCGATGGGCCGACCAGATCGTCCAGGCCGCCGACGGCTCGATCTGGGTCGCCCACCGCGATTCCCCTCCGCAGCGCAGCCCCGACGGCGAACACTTCGAGTCGGTGATCGTGCCGGGCGAGAGTTACGGCAACGGCCGGTTGCTCGCGCATTCCGACGGGTCGGTCTTCTACACCGGTCTGCGCGGACTGTCGCGTCATCACGAGGGCAAGTGGACGACCTGGACCGTGGCCGACGGCCTTGCCGCTCCCGAACCCTACTACCTGTGCGAGGGCCCCGACGGAGACGTGTGGTTCGGGTACCACTCGTCGATGGGCGTCACCCGTTTCGATGGCGAGAGCTTCCGGAACTACTCCGTCGAGGACGGTCTGACGAACCCTGCCGTCTACTCGCTCGGCGTGGATCTCGACGGCGACCTGTGGATCGGCACCGCCCGCGGGGTCGACCGCTTCGACGGGGAACGTTTCGTGAACTACGGCAAGCCCGAGGGCTACGGCAGCGCCGAGTCGAACGCCGGGGGCTTCTGGCGCGACGACGACGGCACGCTCTGGTTCGGCACGGCCGAGGGACTGACGCGCTATCGGTCCGACCTCGACGTCGTACGCACGCGTCCGCCGACGGTGCACCTCGAAGAGGTGCGGCTCGGGGGTGACCGCATCATGCACGGAGCCTCGGTCGACGCCGACCGCCGGGATCTCGCGGTACGTATGGCGTGCACCAGCTACGACCCACGCCGGCGGATCGACATGCGCTACCGTCTGCGGGGTTACAGCGACGACTGGCACCTGCTCTCCGAACCCGAGGTCCACGTGCGCAACCTCGCTCCGGGCGACTACCGGCTCGAGGTCCAGGCCCGACGCTACGGCGGCCCGTGGTCGTCGTCCGAATCGATGGCGTGGTCGATCACGCCTCCGTTCTGGCAGCGTGCCTGGTTCGTCCTGGTCGTCACCCTGCTGTTGTTCGCGGCCGCTCGTGGCGTGCACCAGCTACGCGTCGTCGAGATGAAGCGTCGCAACCGGGTGCTGCAGGAGCAGGTCGCCGCGCGCACGTCGGAGCTGGCCCACAAGAACGAGGTGCTGCAGAAGGCCCTGGGCGAACTGCAGCACACCAAGCACGAGCTCGAAGACGCGAACAGTCGCCTGGTCGAGGCGAGCCGGGCCAAGAGCCGGTTCCTGGCCAACATGAGCCACGAGATCCGCACGCCCATGAACGGCGTGATCGGCATGACCACCCTGCTGACCGAGACGGACCTCGACGACGAGCAGCGTGAATTCGTGGACATCGTCCGGCGCAGCAGCGACGCGCTGCTCGACATCATCAACGACATCCTGGATTTCTCGAAGATCGAAGCCGGCCGGCTGGAAATCGAGCACCGGCCCTTCGAATTGCGCGCCTGCATGGAGGACGCCGTCGACGTCGTCGCGACGCGCGCGTGGGAGAAGGATCTCGACGTCGTCCTGTTCGTGGATCCGACCCTGCCCTCGTCGTTCCTCGGTGATGTGACGCGGTTGCGGCAGGTGGTCGTGAACCTGCTGGGCAACGCGGTGAAGTTCACCGAGGAAGGTCGTGTCGGCGTGACCGTCGAGTCGGGAACCACGGACGGCGAGATCCGTGTGGCCGTGCACGACACCGGGATCGGGATCGACGAGGCCACGGCCGAATCCCTGTTCGATGCCTTCTCGCAGGCTGATGCCTCGACCACACGGCAGTTCGGCGGCACGGGCCTGGGGCTGGCCATCTGCAAGCAGCTGGTCGAGACCATGGAGGGGTGCATCGAGGCCACGGGCACGCCGGGCGAGGGTTCGGTGTTCCGGTTCACGGTCCGGCTCGGTGTCGATCCGGCCCCCGTGTCGAGCGTGTTCGCCACGACCGAAGGCCTGCAGGACGTCCACGTCGGCGTCGTCGAGGACGACGACCTGGCCTTCGACGCCGTCCGCGCGATGGGCGAGGCCTTCGGGGCGCGCGTCACGCGCGTGGCTCCCGACGAGGTCGCTCCCGGAGCAGGGTTCGACCTGTGGATGGTGGATCGCAGCCTTCCCGCCGACCGCATTCCCGGCGACGTGCCCGCCGTACGCTGCGTGCGCGCCACCGAGCGCCCGCGCGATGCCTCGCACGCCTACGTGCTCGAGCCCGTGAAGGCGCGCGGCCTGGCGCGGGCGTGGGCGAGCGCATTGAACGGTGACACCAGAGACCACACCCTGCCGGAGACGGCGACGCACGAACGTGCGGCGGGATCCGGCCGCGTGCTCGTCGCCGACGACAACGCCGTCAATCTGAAGGTCACGGCCCGCATGCTCGCGAAGATGGGTCTCGACCACGACTGCGTCGACGACGGCGAGGCCGCTCTCGAGGCGCTCCGGCAACGGCACTACGACCTGGTGCTGATGGATGTCCGGATGCCGCGGATCGACGGTCTCGAGGCGACCCGCCGCATTCGCGAGGAATGGCCCGAGAACGAACAGCCGGTGATCGTGGCGGTCACCGCCGCCGACTCCGAGGAGGAACGGCAGCGGGTGCTGGCGGCCGGATGCGACGGGTTCCTGGGCAAGCCGCTCCGCATGGAGCGCCTGACGGACGTCGTGGAGCAGTGGGGTGTCGGGGCGGTGAGCGCAGTTCGGTGATCGCATCGATCGCCCCCGACGACCGCCCACCGACGATCACACCTCGACGAAGACACCCCGACGATCACGCCTCGACCAGGACACCCCTACGACCAGGTCGACAGCTCCTCCCGGATCACTTGATGGATCTCCAGCAGTCGGCGCTGTCCCTTGCCCTTGCCGCCGACCGCGCGTCCCACGCGGGCGATCAGCACGTCGCCGCGGCGAAGGCTCGTTCGTGAGAGATCGTGCCCCGGCAGGCGGATCGGAGACCCGGTTCGGTCGCTCGTGTCGCGCAGCCACAGACGATCGCGCTCGAAGCGCTGCACCGAGTACTCGTAGCCGCTGCCCCACGGCAGGTCGACGTCGCCGACTTCGGGGGTCTCTTCGACCGCTTCGTCCGGGCGGGTGGCCTCGACGGCCGCGAAGAGCTGCTGGACGGCCCGGATGCAACGCGAGCCGTCTTCGTGTGCGAGGTCGACCGGCACCAGCAGATAGGGGGCGGCGTTCGCGTAGAGGGCCTTCTCGCGGACCAGCCACTTGACGAAACCGCGCAGTGCGCGGCGGCCGTTCTGGATCCGGTTCCGCCAGTTCGGAAGCGGCACGAACATGGTCATGCGCACGTGGTCGGCGATGCCCGCGGCGAGGGTCTCGCAGCCGAGGATCGCGCTCGCCGGTCCGGCGTCGTCGGGAAGGGTGTGGCGCCACGTGAGGTCGATCGTCTCGAACAGATCGGTGAGCGCGGCGCGGTCCTTGTCGACGGTGGCCAGGCTCACCGTCTTCGAACGATGGCTCAGGTACTCCCGCCCCAGCGCACGCAGCGACAGTCCGGAACCGTAGTCGTCGAACTCGCGGGCCCCGCGCAGGGCGCGCGCGGGCGCGGACAGTTCCAGGAGCAGCGGTTCCGCCCCGGCCTCGGCGATCTCGAACTCGGCCACGTGACCGTGCAGTCCGCTGAAGGTCGCTCCGCGCAGGTGCTGTTCGGTCATCTGCGCCAGGGTGCTGGCGAGCAGGTCCAGTTGCCGCACCTGCTGCTCGGAGCAGGCGGCCGGACCCTCGCCGCGGAGGTTGGCCATGGGCAGGAAGTATCGTCCGTCGCGTGTGGTCCAGCCGTCGGCCGCGAGCTGATCGGCCAGGCCGGTGTCGAGGTCCGCGGGTCCGAAGGTGTTCACCACGGCGTGCGAAGGGAAGTGCTCCAGGCCCGGGCGTTCGTCGGTGTCGTCGGCGACCGATTGCGACAGGCGCCAGGCCGCCATCGAGGCGAACAGCATGAGTCCCACCGAACCGTCGGGGCCGCGCACGAGATGCGCGATGGCATCGGGGAGTCCGACGGCGGGGCACTCGACCCCGATCAGGTGGAACGCGGGATCGACCGTTCCCCACGGGTCGGCGTCGAGCAGCCACTGCATGGAGTTGGCGAAGCGCTGGCGCAGGTTGTCGTCGAGCTCGGGGACGCGCGGTGGCATGGTCGCCGACAGATCGGGTCCTTCGGCGCCGGGCTCGCCGCCCATCCACGCGGCGAGCGAATCGCCGGCTCGCTGGGCCTCCGGCGTCGGTCCGATCGTGCATGCGATGTCGGCCCGCACCGAGCGGGCGAGCCCGACGAGCGAGGGATCGCCGACCACGATCGATGCCCGGACCGGCGGGGATTGTTCGTCGTCGAGCAGCTCGGCCAGCGCTTCGCGCAGCGAGCCTCGCGCGACGTCGAGCGCGCGGTCGGCGTCGGCCCCGTGCGGCGGCTGGTCGAGGGGAACGTCGGCGGGGATCACGGTGTGGGCGAGGATCCGCCCGTCCGGATGGGCCCAGAGCAGCGCGTTCCAGCGACGGCCCGGATGTTCCTCGACCGAGATGTCGAGTTCGGTGAGCGCGCCCTGCAGGGTGACCGTGTTCGCGCGGCGGTAGCGGTCGAGGGGGATGATGTCGTCGGTCATGGCGATCGGACCGGAGGCGCGGGACGGGAGGTGTGGGACGTGAGCTGTGGGATCCAGGCGGCGGGACGCCGGTCGGGAATCTACACGAAACCGGGGGCAGGGGTCCATGGCGCGCCTCGGGACGCGGGGTCGGGCTCTCCGGTGCCGGGATCGGGGTTCTCCTGCCCCGGGCGAGCGGCTAGACTGCTGCGGGTCCCGCTCCGCGGGAACGACCCCGGCGCTGGATCGTCGGCCCGTCCCGTGCACGGACCGGGCGGTCGACCCGCGGTCGGCGGTGGAATGCGCCCCCGGATCCGGCACTGCGCGAGGATCGTCTGGATGCGAACGGTGAAACGACACCGGACCGTGGTCCCGAGGACTCTGCGCCCGGTCGGTCCTCGGCCCGACCGTGATCGATCCTGCGCGTCCGATCGACCGCTTCCGCGGTGGAAGTGGCGGGGCGTCGGATGCGCCGTGGTGCTCGCGGCGACCCTGCTCGGCGCCTGCGGCGGTCCTCCGTCCCCCGACCTGAAGACCCTCTACGGTCGGGCGGCCAGGACCCACGACGACCTGCGCAATCCGGTGATCCTTATTCCCGGCCTCATGGGTTCCCGCCTCGCCGATGCCGACGGAGCCACCGTGTGGGGCCGGCTGCGCGACTCCGACGCGGCCGACCCCAACCATCCCGACGGCGCGCGCCGCTTCGCCCTGCCCATGGCCGAGGGGGTGCCGCTGTCGGCCCTGCGCGACTCGGTGCGCGCCGTGGGCCCACTCGACAAGCTCGAGATCGAGATCATGGGCATGGCGATCGCCTTCGACGCCTACGTCGACATCCTCGACGCGCTCGGCGTGGGCGGGTACCGCAGCCGTCGGTCCAGCGAACCCGGCGACCTGGATTACGGCCCCGACCATTTCACCTGCTTCGAGTTCGACTACGACTGGCGCCGAAGCAATGTGGACAACGCGCAGCGCCTGCACGCGTTCATGACCGAACGCAAGAGGGAGGTCGAACGCGAGATCGAGCAGCGCTACGGCGTGACCGACCACGAGGTGCGCTTCGACATCGTTGCGCACTCCATGGGTGCGCTGTTGACGCGCTACTACCTGCGCTACGGCGACACGCCGTTGCCCGCGGAGGGAGAGGTTCCGCCCCCGACCTGGGCCGGCGCCGAACTCGTGGAGCGTGCCGTGCTCGTGGCCCCGCCCAACGCCGGCGCGCCGCAGGCCCTGCAGGATCTCCTGCACGGCAAGGATCTCGGGTTCCTGCTCCCGCACTACCAGCCGGCACTGCTCGGGACCCTGCCGTCGGCCTACGAGATGCTGCCGCGGCCGCGCCACCGCCGGGTCGTGGACGGAGCCGACGAACCCATCGACGCACTGTACGACATCGACACGTGGAACGAGCGCGGGTGGGGCCTGGCCGATCCGGGGCAGGACGAGGTCTTGCGACGATTGCTGCCCGAGGTCGAGGACGCGTCCGCACGCCGACGGATCGCCCTCGACCACCTCGAGAAGTGCCTGCGCAACGCCGAACGCTTCGCCCTGGCACTGGACCGGCCGGCATCTCCTCCGCCGGAGCTGCGCATCGATCTGATCGCCGGTGACGCGCACCCCACACCCAGCCGCGTGCGGATCGTCGACGGCGAGATCGAGATCCTGGATCGCGCCCCGGGCGACGGCACGGTCCTGCGCGCCAGCGCGCTCATGGACGAGCGCGTGGGTGGCGAGTGGCAGACGCGATTGGTGTCGCCGATCGCGTGGCAGCAGGTGGTGTTCCTCACATCGTCGCACATCGAGCTGACGCGGGACCCGGCGTTCATCGACAATCTGTTGTTCACGTTGATGGAGGCGCCGAGGTAGGGGGCAGAGGCCGCTTGCTCCGGAGATCCACCCGTGTCGACCGTACGCTCGTCACGCCGCACTGGTCACAAAGGTCGAGTCCCTGACGCAGGATCTTCCGCTGCATGGAGCGGCCGCGGTCGCCGTTCCACACCTGCAGCAGGCCGCCGTCGCGTTCCACATTGCCGAGGACGTTCGCGCCGTCGGTGTCGAAGCAGCACGAGATGAGATCGCCGTTCCACGCGAGCTGGGTCTCGTTGAACGCGAACGAGCAGAAGCCGGGGCGTAGCTGCGCCTGTCCGTTCTGGTCGTCGCGGTACTGGCGGATGGCCGACGACGTGGGCAGGTACCGGTCCTTGAGGGCCGACACGTCCTCGTCGAAGTAGTCGTTCACGCAGGCGGGCTTCAGGTCGACGGCATCGACGCCGACCCGCTCGGCGTAGTCGACGACGTCGTCGATCTCGGACTCGTTGTGGCGGAACACGACGAACTGAAGAACGATCCTCGTGGAAGCGCTCCGGCGCCGCTTCTCGTCGACGAGGCGTTCGAGGTTGGTCTTGACGTCCGACAGCGTCGTGCCGTCCCGGTAGTTGCGGTACTGTTCGTACGTGGCGGGCGTCGTGCCGTCGAGCGAGAAGAGGATCTCCGTGGGTTCGGCGTCGAGGATGTCGGATGCGCGATCCCGTGTGCCGTTCGTGCCCACCAGGACCTGGGCGCCGTGACCCCGCGCGATGCGGACGAGATCCGGGAGCCGCGGGTGAAGGAAGGGTTCGCCCGCGAAGTTCATGATGACCATGCGAACCCGAGGACCGACTTCGTCGATCACGCGCGCCAGGAGGCCCGGATCGAGCATGCCGACGTCACGGTCCATGGTGCGGGCACCAACGGGGCACAAGGGGCACTTGCCGTTGCAGGCGTTGGTCGGTTCGACCATCAGGACGCGCGGGCAGCTCATGAGCCCGGTGGCCGGCGCGACCAGGCGGAGGGCCGCGTCACGCAGCGGACGAGGGGTGCGGGCGAGCGTGCGGTCGCTCGCGCGGTAGAGGTCGCGGATGCCGATCATGGGGTTGCCTTTCTCGTGCGG